>Ga0307476_10000222_pt1 | contig 54512 bp, 37 predicted proteins | sample atmos_gasesECM2C_2_FD_203314 | JGI IMG/M metagenome (GOLD analysis project Ga0307476, IMG submission 203314) | Hardwood forest soil microbial communities from Morgan-Monroe State Forest, Indiana, United States - atmos_gasesECM2C_05 | ecosystem: Environmental > Terrestrial > Soil > Temperate... | reverse complement strand
AAGAGCAGGCGGTAGGCGCGTCCCCGCAAATTCTCCGTGTCGGGCATAATAGTTCGAGTAGAGCTAAAATGTTTTAATTTTCGGTGGCGATGTGCGGGGTTCCTCGCACTCAAGCGTCCCAGCTGGCGGAGCTCGGCAGCCTTGGAATGTCCTTCAATATCCGCCGCTGCACGCTTGGCAGCTTGGCTAAGCCGGCAGGATCCGCCGCGCCCCGCCGTTCGGGCGCTTATGCTTTGCTCTGGCCTGTTGCAGTTCGTCTTTTTGGAGTCCGCGTCGCCAGACAGCCGCAGACCACAAACGCCGCGATGACGGCAGCAAAGATTGTCAGTTGCAGATCGTCGGTCATGCTTTTTTCGCTCCGTTCTCAGTGCCGAGCCCGGTGCTTATGATCGTTCATCACCCGCCCGCCGGCGGTAACCGCGGCGCCTGAGTGACATGACGACTGTCGCAATTGCAGTACGGGCAGGGGCATCCCCGCACCGAGCGAGCAAGTATCCGCGCAATCACTCTGCTATTCGTCGTCGTGTTCTTTCTTGATTACGGTTTTCTTTTCTTCCGTGTGCGGGATGGGCAGCACGTTTAGCTGCTCTCGCTTTTTGACGACGGTTTTGTCGCCCGTGTCATCGTCCTTCTTGATGATGGTCGTATCTTCGGCCCTGACCGCGGCGGTCATGGGTGCCGTCACAATGATGGCCGCTACCGTGGCGAGGATGAGCTTGCGCATGGGACGGTTCTCCTTTGTACCGTTCGTACTCAACACAATGCTCACGCCAGCCGTGGGTTCCGGCAATCCGCCGGCTCTCCGCGGTAAGAGCCGGCGCCGCGGCGTTCCCTGGCCTGGCTGCGTGGTCTATTTCTTTTCAATAGACAAACCGTTCGGGCCTACGTCGATTCGCATGCCTTCGGATTGTTTTCGATCTTGGTAGAGCTGATAACCGAGCACGGCGATGACGAGCACCAAGGCGCCTATGACCAGATAGAGGATGTTGCTCCGGATCACGCCCCTGCTCCCTCGATGTTTTGCTTTGAATTGGGACGTACGTCTTCCCGTCCCGTCATGAGGCGCGCAACTTGCGCTAGAGGCAAAGCCGCCTGTCGCAAGAAGTAATGCCAATGCCTGAGGGCTCGCGCCAAGCCATCTCGAACAGCAACACCAAATTGAAAAGCAGAAATCGCGGGCCGGTCGCAACGCCGGCTGACCACTTTTTTGCTACCTACGCACCGTGAGGTAGTGGCCGCTGCATTTCGGATTACCGCTTTGGGTGCCCCCCACTCAAGAAGCCCCCGGCTCCCGTGCGTCCCATGCTGCGTGTCTGCATTCCACGCCGCCGCGACTACGAATCAACTTATTGCAGGCGGAGCATTACACAAGGCCGGACTTTCGATAAAGAAACATTTATGCACACACCGGTGGTAAGGACTTTGACGGCAACTTCAACCCGGACATCTGCTCAGGACAGCGACCGGAAATGCGCCCAAGATCGCACTGGCTTTCACGGTCGGCGGTATAGAAAGCGTTCGACCCCGAAGGGCATCAGAATAGATTCCGCAACATTCCGCAGGAACGTGGATCTCCGTATTTGTGCACCGCAAAAAGGGCAATGCACGCTGTTCGTCGGTTGCCATGAAGCGTGCGGTATGACGGCAAAAGGCAACGATGGCTGCCGAGTCTTGCCGCAGCCGCGCAAACGCAACGACGTGCGCCGCCATGGGGCCGGCCGTTTCAAGCGGTTGATAATTGCCTTCGGAGAAAAGCGCGGGCATTTCTTTTCGCAATCCGAGAACGCGCTTGATCAGGAACTGCTTGAGCCTGCCATCCGGCCATTGCGCAGCCAAATCGTCACTGAGGGCGGCATCTTGGCTTTTTCGCCGCACCGCGAAATCGACGTCTGACCGGTTGTCGGGGTCGACAAGGCTTAAATCCCAATATTCGGTGCCTTGGTAGATATCAGGCACTCCCGGGGCGGTGAGTTTGAGCAGGACTTGCGCGAGGCCGTTTGCGGCGCCGGCCGGCGCGATGCGGTGGGCGAAGGCCGCGATGTTCTCCAGCAGGGGGCGTCGGCCGGCAAACAGCCAGGCGACGAACTCGGCCGCGGCGCGCTCATACGCTTCATTGGGCTCCGACCAATCGCTATGCAGCTTGGCTTCGCGCAGCGCCTTTTGTTGCCAGCGGAGGATGCGATGGCAATATGCGTCAAGCGCTGGGCGGTCGTCGAGCCTCAGGTCCAGCGGCCAAGCTCCGACGATCGTCAGGAATGCAATTGCAAGGTCGCCCGGGCTTGGCATGAGGCCTGTTCCGTCGGATGTGCAGTGTGGAGCGGCAAGCGCGATCCACCGCTCCACGGCGCGGCTCCACTCTTGCGGCAACTCGCTCAACACCGCCAAGCGGGCGCGAACGTCTTCACCGCGCTTGTGGTCGTGAGTCGCGGTGGCGAGCATGGTGTGCGGAAAGTCGGCGGCACGCGCCTTCATCTTGCGATGGAATTCGGCGGCCGAGCAGGCGAACAGCCGCGCATCGAAGCCGACATCGTTGCGCGATATCAGACGGCCATAGCGGTAAAACGCCGTGTCCTCGACGGCCTTGGCGCAGAGCGGCGCGCTTAATTGCTGGAAACGGGCAAGCGTGCCATTTTGCAATGCGTCGAGCGCAAACCGCTCTCCTAAAAGCCATTCACCGAGCCTGGTCACCAGCCACTTATCGCCCGGCAGACATGTTTGCCGGGCACGCCCGACCGCCTGCGCCAGGACGGCACGATCCGACGGCGAAGCATGATCGACCCGTGCGTAGATGCGATAGACCGGAAAGTGTGCGAGAATTTCCGTCAGCGCCCGGCGGATCGCCGGGCGCGAACAATCGCGAGTGACGAGACTGCTTTGCGCTAGCGCGTAAAGGTACTCGACGACCAAGTCGCGTTGACCGGAAAAACTTCGCTCCAGGATTTGGCGCCGCGCCAGCTCCTCCTCGCTGGCGAAATCGGTGGGCCTGCCGCTGACACGGTGCCACAGCTCGGTCAGCGGTCGCTCGCCGGCCGGGTCGTGCTGCAAAGCGCTGACCTGGTCCATGAAATCGTAGCCGGTGGTGCCGTCGGTCAGCCAGGTCTTCGGCAGGTTTTCATCGCGGGCTAGGATCTTCTCGACTACCAAATAAGCCGGTCCCGGCGATGCATGCGCCGGCCGCTTTTCGTCCAGCGCGTTCAACCGCGCCCGCAGCTTGCGGCAATAGGTCTCCGGCTGCGACAGCCCATCGATGTGGTCGATGCGTAGACCGTCGATCACGCCGTCGGCATAAAGCCGCAACACGGTGGCGTGAATCGCTTCGAAAACTTCGTCGTCCTCGACCCGAAGGGCGGCGAGCTCGTTGATGTCGAAGAAGCGGCGCCAGTTTATCTCGTCGTTGGCCAAGCGCCACCATGCCAGACGATAGTTCTGCCGTTGCAACAGGTCATGCAATTGTGCGCGACCTTGCGGTGACGTCGGATCGAAGTCGTCGATTGCGGCATCGTTGGCGATATCGCCCGCCGCGACCGGAAAAACGTGGTCGAAATAGCGAACGATGAAAGCCGATGCGTCATCGCCCCGGCCAAGCGTTATTTCTCCGCCGTCCAGGGCCTCGCCGTAAGGCCGGCCAAGCACCGGCAACAACAGCTTGCCGCGTAAATTTGAATTTGGCGCATTCCAGTCGATGTCGAAATATTTGGCGTATCGGCTCTTCTGGCCGCGCACCAATACATCCATCCACCAGCGGTTGTCGCTGCCGACCGCCATGTGGTTCGGCACGATGTCGACGATCAGTCCAAGCTCATGCCGGCGCAGTTCCTCGACCAGCCTCAGCAATTCCGCTTCGCCGCCGAGTTCGGGATTGACGCGCGTCGGGTCAACGACGTCGTAGCCGTGCGGCGACCCCAGCCGCGCCGTCATAATCGGCGAAGCATAAATGTGACTAATGCCGAGCGAAGCAAAATAGGGCGCCAATGCGCGAGCATCGGCGAAGGTGAAACCGCGATGAAACTGCAGCCGCATCGTGGCGCGCGGCAGGCTCACGATGCGCCTCGTCTCGCCAGCGTCTCGACGCGACGGCACACGTCGGGAGCCTCCAGCAGCGCGCCGGCGTCACCGGGATAGCGATGTTTCCAATTAGGGTGCTCGTCAACGGTGCCGGGCACATTTGGCTGCATGTCCTGCCCGAGCGCATCTTCCAACGGCAGCAGCGCTAAGGGGGACGGCGTCGCGGCGATGAAGCTGACCGCCTCGTCGACGACGCGCGACGCCTCGTCCTGTGTAGGCAAATCTCCGGCCAGCGGGTTAGCCGCGCTAAAGGCGCGCCACAACGAAATGCGTTCGATTCGTCGCGCCGCCCGCGCGGCTTTCTCGTCTCGGAGCATGCCGTATTTCGCCCGCAGTTCCAGATCGCTGCCGCGCCACCAGGCGGTGACCGGTGGGAGATCATGGGTCGATGTCATCGCGACCGCATTAGGCGACCAGGATGACGGAGCGGTGAACCGGTCGGCGTCGCGTTCGAACCACAGGACGCCCATGCCATAAATGCCGGTACGCGCCAGCCGGTCGCGAAAACCGGCGGGCACGGTGCCAAGGTCCTCGCCGATGACGATGGAACGATGGCGGTAGGATTCCAACGCCGTCAAATGCAACAGATCGTCCAACGGATATGCCAGATAGGCGCCTTCGCTGGCTGCGGCGCCAAGCGGCGTCACCCAGAGCCGCATGAAGCCCATGGCGTGGTCGATGCGCACTCCGCCAGAATAGCGCATGCACGCACGCAGCGTAGCGATAAAGGGCGCGAAGCCGCGATCGGACAGCGCGCGCGGCGAAAACGTAGTCAGGCCCCAGGTCTGGCCGTTGATATTGAACAGATCCGGCGGTGCACCGATCTCCAGGCCGCCCAGAATGTCCGCCTGCCTCATCCAGGGGTGGCTGCCGCTGACGTTCATTCCGACGGCGAGATCGGAGATGAGACCAATTCGCATGCCGGCGCGCTTCGCCTGGCGCTGTGCTGCGGCAAAGGAAACGTCGGTGATCCATTGCAGGAAGCTGTGGAACAGAATTTCGCGACGATTTTTCTGGCGGAAGCTCTGCACGGCGGCACTGTTGGGATCGCGCCATTCCGGCGGCCAATCGCGCCAGTTCCATGTGTGGCTATCGGCCTGCAATCGCGCCGCGTGCAACGTTTCGAACAGGGCATGTTGCTCAAGCTCTGCACCACGCGCGGCGCAAAATTTGACGAAATCGTCCGCAAGCTTCGTTGGCGGGTTAGCCGCAAGGTCGATCACGACAAAGTCGTCGAACAGGCACCGCAAGATCGACATCTTGGCGTTGCTGGAAACGGTCCAGTCGATCAGCGATGACGCTTCGCTTTCGCGAACCGCGTCGCCTAAGGCGGCAGTTGTCCGCGCCCTGGCAACACGTTCGGTGCCGAGAACTGCGCCAGCATCGGCAAGTAAGGGATTATAAAACAGTCGGTTGGATGGCGAGTAGGGGCTGGAATGCCGGGGATCCGCCGCGAACAGAGCGTGTGCCGGGCTGAGCGCGAGCGCATCGATTTTGGCTGCCGCCGCGGCCTCCGCCAGCGCTCCAACAGCGGCCATATCGCCAATGCCGCAATCTCCGTCGCTGCGTAATCCGTAAGTTTGCGCGGTTAGCCCGGCGAGGCGCTCGCCGGGCGCGTTGTCATCAATGATGTGGCATCGCGCTGGCGCGACCGCAACGGTGAGACGCGTGTGGCCGAGAGCGAGGGTGTAATAGCCTGGCGATGGGACGCCAGACAGACTAGCGGCGCGTTCGGACCGGTGTGCGGCAACCTCTATCGCTGTTCCCTGCTCATCAACGAGATGAAACCGCGCTGCATCGTCGGCGACCCGGATCGGCAAAGCGATCGGCTGGCCGGCCGTCGCGGTGATCAGCGGCGGCGGCCGTACGCTATCCAAAAGACGCCGACTGTGCACCAAATCGTCGGCAGTCGCGCACGGCAAATCGAGCGCAACGAGAATGCGCCGTATCGTGTCGAGCGAAACTTGGCGCGGCTTATTGGTGTAATCCAGCCATTGCTCGGCTATGCCGGCGCGTCGCGCAAGCTGGCGTATGGCTGCATCGTTCATTGCGGTCCCAGGAACGCGACGGTGGAATAACTTGGCAGCGCGCCTGCGCGTACGGCCGTTGCTGTCGCATCCGATGTGGCGAAAATGAGCCCTTGATCTTGCTTTGGGATTGCCACCGCCGTGGTGCCGAGATTGCAGGCGATAACCAGTACTGCGCCGTCGCCCATCCGCCAGCGTGCCAAAACGGCCGCCGCACCTATTGCACGCGCATCGAGAGCCGACGCGCCTTCGAGTCGCGGAACGATCTCGGCCGATCTAAGCCGGAGCAGGTGGCGATAGAGTGCCTGGCGTTTGCCGCCGAACATCGGATGTGCGGCGGGCTTGGATCGTTCGAAGGTATCGAGCGCATTTGGATCCGGGATCTTCGCGCGCTCGTCAGGATCGGCAAATTTCGCGAACCCGGAAAACTCGCGGCGCCGGCCCTCTCGCACGGCTTTGGCGAGGTCGGGATTGTGGTCGGTGAAGAACAGAAACGGCGATGTGCTCGCCTGTTCCTCGCCCATGAAAATGAGCGGGATTTGTGGAGATAAAAGTTGCAGAGCAATGGCGGCTTCGAGCGCCGCCGGATCAGACAATGACGTGAGGCGTTCGCCGAAGGCGCGGTTGCCGATCTGATCGTGGTTCTGCAGGAATAGCACGAACGCCGTTGGCGGCAGACCGGCGCTTGGTGAACCACGGCGCTTGTTGCCGCGATACGGCGATGGCTCGCCCTGATAGATGAAACCTTCCTTGAGACAGCGCGCCAAACGCTGCGCCGGTGCTTCGGCGTAGTCCGCGTAATAGCCCTCACGCTCACCAGTTAGCAGCGTATGCAGGACGTGATGGCCGTCGTCGTTCCATTGCGCGTCGAAATTGCCGGCCAGATGGCTCGCGGTGTTGTCGTCATTCTCCAGAACGAGGTGAATTTTTCGCTCCGGCTCGACCGTGCCACGCACTTCCGCGGCCATCTCGTCGAGCCAATCCGGGTCGCCTATGGCGTGCACGGCATCGAAACGAAGACCGTCGAAGCGATACTCGATCAGCCAATACAAGGCGTTGTCGATAAAATAGTCGCGGACCTGCCTGCGGCGAAAGTCGATTGCCGGACCCCAGGGCGTATTGACATTGTCGCGGAACATTTCCGGTGCGTAAGCATGGAGGTAATTCCCGTCGGGCCCGAAATGATTGTAGACGACGTCTAGGAAGATCATTAGGCCGTGATCGTGTGCGGCATCCACCAACGCCTTTAGTTCGTCGGGCGATCCATAGCTGTGTTCCGGAGCGAACGGTAGGACGCCGTCATAACCCCAATTGCGGGCGCCGGGGAATTCCGCAATCGGCATCAGCTCGATGGCAGTGATTCCCAGTTCGGCGAGCCGAGGTAGCTGTTGTGCCACTCCGTTGAAGCCGCCAAAAGTACCAACGTGCAATTCATAAAGCACGCTTTCGTGCCAGGGGCGACCGCGCCAGTCCGACCTTCGCCATCGATAGGATGCCGGATCGACAACGACGCTTTCGCTGTGCACGTCGGTGGCCTGGGCCCGCGCCGCCGGATCGGGAACACGCGTGCCATCCTGCAGCGCATAGCGGTAACGAGTTCCCGGGCCGCATGTTGCTTCGGCCGCGAACCATCCGTGTTCGTCACGCGCCATCGGGAGCAATGGCCGGTCTTCGATGGCGACGGACACTTCTCGCTGTGCCGGCGCCCAAATCCGAAATTCCGTTTGGTTAGGGCCAATCAGATTTGCACCAAACGATAGACGCCACCCTGAGACGCTCATTGGACCGGTGGATCCAGTTTAGAATAGACAAGTACTGCGCAATGTGCTCCGACGCCGACTTTCTTATCTTTGAGTTCGAGCGTGGCGGCTTCCGGGCGCGCAGTGTCGATCAGAATGACACCCGGTAAGGCTGGCTCCGGCAGTTGAAACGAATGCTCGTCGCCGGTCGGGTTGAGAAGAAATGTCAGAATCGAGACAGTCGCGTCGGCATTTCGCGTAGCGCGACGCAGACAGAGCAGCCGGTGCTCGGGATTGGTCCATGATGATTCCGGCACATTCTCGCCGTCCTCGTTGAACCAGGCGATATCGAAAACGCCGGGAGCAGGTTCGCGCTGTCCGTGGAGAAAGTGGCGGGAGCGTAGAGCAGTGTGTTCTTGCCGCAGCGCGATAAGTTGCGACACAAAACCTCTCGATATCTGCCCTGCACTTGATTCCGCCATACTCCAGTCCAACCAAGAAATCTCGTTGTCCTGGCAATAGGCATTGTTGTTGCCGCTCTGCGATCGTCCAAACTCGTCGCCGGCAAGCAGCATCGGCGTGCCGTGCGCGAACATTACCGTCGCAAGCATGGCGCGCCGGACGCGAGCGCGGTGCTCGGCGATGCTCTTTTCGTCAGTCTTTCCCTCAACGCCCCAGTTGGCGGAATAGTTCTCCGCCTGGCCGTCCTTGTTATCTTCGCCGTTAGCCTCGTTGTGGCGTTGCGCGTAGCTTGTGACGTCCGCCAGCGTGAAGCCGTCATGCGATGCGGCATAATTGATCGAGGCCCAGGGCCGGCGTGCGTGACTGTCAAACAGATCGCCGGAGCCGGCCAGCCTCGCGGCAAATTCGGGCCGTTCGCCGGCATCGCCACGCCAGAAACGCCGCGTGCTGTCGCGGAAACGGTCGTTCCATTCGGCAAAGCCTGGCGGGTGGCGGCCGAGCTGATAGCCGCCAGGGCCGACGTCCCACGGTTCGGAGATCAGTTTCACATTCGTCAGCACCGGGTCCTGCCGCAAGGCGTCAAAAAATCCGCTGCCGGGGTCGAAGCCGTTCGCCTCTCGGCCGAGCGTCACGCCCAGATCGAAGCGAAAACCGTCGACATGAAACGAGGTGACCCAGTAACGCAGCGAATCCATCACCAGCTGCAGCACACGCGGATGCGAGAGATTGAGCGTATTACCGGTGCCGGTGTCGTTGATGCATTGGCGCAGATTGTCGGGCACCAGCCGGTAATAGCTCGCATTGTCGAGACCGCGAAACGACAGCGTCGGCCCGAGTTCGCTACCTTCCGCGGTGTGGTTGTAGACCACGTCGAGGATCACCTCGATGCCGGCGGCATGGAGCCGGCGCACGGCGACGCGCATTTCATTGCGCGACCCATTCGAGAGGTAACGCGGTTCAATCGCAAAGAAGCCGAGCGAGTTGTAGCCCCAGTAATTCCTCAGCCCTTTCTCGATCAAATTACGGTCCTGCGCGAAAGTGTGGATCGGCATCAGTTCGATGGCGGTGACGCCGAGCGATTGCAGGTATTTGATGACACTGGGATTGGCCAACCCGGCGAATGTGCCGCGTTCATTAGGCGGAACGTCGGGGTGACGCATGGTCATGCCGCGGACATGCATCTCGTAGATGACCGTTTTCGACCACGGCGTATTGGGCGGCCGATCGTCTCTCCAGTTGAAGCTGTCGTCTGTCACCACGGCTTTGGGCACGCCGGGCGCACTGTCCCGCCGGTCCAAAGACAAATCTCCGCGCGGCGAATTGATGCGATATCCGAACAAGGCGTCGGTCCAGCGCAAAGTGCCCGCCATTTTGCGCGCATAGGGGTCGAGCAGAAGCTTATGCGGGTTGAAACGTTGCCCATCCTGCGGTCGATATGGCCCATGCGCCCGGTAACCGTAGATCAGGCCGGTGCGCGAATTGGGCAGATAGCCGTGCCAGATTTCATCGGTGCATTCCGGCAGATCGATGCACGCAATTTCGCGGCGGCCGCCTGGATCGAACAGGCAAAGCTGCATACGCTCGGCATGGGCGGAAAATATCGCAAAATTCGTTCCCAAACCGTCCCATGTTGCGCCCAAAGGATAAGGTGAGCCGCGGTCGAGCTGAGCTGGAAATGATGACATCGCAATCAGTCGTGGCGAAGATAAATGGTGGCGAGCGGCGGCAGATCGAGCTCGACGGAATGTCTCTGGCCGTGGGCCGCGAGCGCCGTGGTGTCGACCCGTCCGGCGTTGCCGACATTTGATCCGCCATAGAAACCGGAATCGCTGTTGAATATCTCAAGCCAGGACCCGGGGAGCGGAACGCCGACCCTGTAACGGTGGCGCGGCACGGGCGTCATGTTGCAAACGACCAGGATCGGCGGCCGGTCAGCCGCATAGCGGACGAAGGAAAAAACGGAATTGGCCCGGTCGTCTCCTATCGTCCATTGAAAACCGTCGGCCCTGCAGTCGCGTTGATGGAGCGATGGTTCCGACGCATAGAGGCGGTTGAGGTCGCGGACGGCGCGCTGCACCCCGGCATGCATGGGCTCCTCGAGCGAGCGCCAATCGAGCGCGCCGTCATGGTCCCACTCCCGTTCATGGGCGAACTCGCCGCCCATGAACAACAGCTTCTTGCCGGGATGGGCCCACATGAAGCCCAGATAGGCGCGCAGGTTGGCAAAACGCTGCCAGCGATCGCCCGGCATTTTGCCGATCAACGATCCCTTCCCATAGACGACCTCGTCATGCGAAAGCGGCAAGATGAAATTTTCGGTGAACGCATAAAGCAGCCCGAACGTCATGTCGTTGTGGTGGTACTGGCGATGGATCGAGTCCTTGGTCATGTAATTGAGCGTGTCGTGCATCCATCCCATGTTCCATTTGTAGGAGAAGCCCAATCCGCCGCTCGAAATCGGCCGGCTCACGCCGGGCCATGCCGTGGATTCTTCCGCAACCATGATGGCGCCTGGGCAACGTTCGGCAACCACCGCGTTGAGGTGCCGGAGAAATCCGATTGCTTCCAGGTTTTCGCGGCCGCCGTGAACGTTCGGCACCCATTCGCCTTCACGGCGGCTGTAATCGCGATAAAGCATCGAGGCGACGGCATCGACGCGCAGGCCGTCGATGTGAAAATGCTCCAGCCAGTAAAGCGCGCTGGCGATGAGGAACCCTTGCACTTCACGGCGGCCGAAATTGTAGATGTAGGTATTCCAATCGTGATGAAAGCCTTCGCGCGGGTCGAGATGCTCGTAGAGCGCGGTGCCGTCGAACCGCGCCAGGCCATGCGGATCGTTCGGGAAGTGAGCCGGAACCCAATCCAGAATGATGCCGATGCCGGCGGCATGCAGCGCATCGACGAAGCGGAGCAAACCGTCTGGCGGACCGAACCGTGCGCTGGGCGCGAACATGCCGAGCGGTTGATAGCCCCAGGAGCCGCCGAACGGATGCTCGGTCACCGGAAGAAGCTCGACATGGGTGAATTTCATATCGACGAGATACGGCACCAATCGTTCGACGGCGAAGTCCCAGAGCGGGCCTGATCGGTGCTGCTCATCCGGTTTCAGCCAGGAGCCGAGATGGACCTCATAGATCGCCACGGGTGCTTCCAGAGCCTGCCGCTCGCGGCGTGCGGCGAGCCATGGGTCGTCATGCCAGCGATAATCGCCGATCTGCGGCACCACCGATGCGGTACTGGGCGGCGTTTCGGTCTGGCGCGCCACAGGGTCCGCCTTCCAAGGCAATTGAACCGCGCCGGGCCCGAGAATGTCATATTTGTATCGCGAGCCGGGCGCGACGCGTGGCACGAAAAGCTCCCAGATGCCGGCACCGTGGCGTATCCGCATGGGATGGCGGCGCCGATCCCAGGAATTGAAATCGCCAACGACCGCAACGCGCTCGGCATTTGGCGCCCACACGGCAAAACGGACACCGGTGACGCCGTCGATGGTGAGAGTTTGCGCTCCCAGACAGCGCGCCAGTTCAAAATGCCGGCCTTCATTGAAGAGATGCAGATCGACGTCGCCGAGCAGCAGCCCGAAAGAGTAGGGGTCTTCCGTCTCCTGCACCGCATTGGGCCAGTAAATTCGCAGCCGGTACGGCGACCGCTCCGCAACGAGGTTTTCGAACAGCCCGGACTCATTTGCCGGCTCCAGGCGGGATATGACCGCGCCGTCGGAGCGGCGTAATACCTCGACCTTTGCGGCTCCGGGAAGAAACGCTCGGATGATTCTTCCCCCGGGCGTGTCGTGCGGTCCAAGCACCGCGAACGGATTGCTGTGAATACCCCGAGCAAGCGCATGAGCGGATTGCGCATCCAAGCGCCAGGAACGTTCGAGCCGCGCTTCAGTCATGGCCGCCCCCCGCATCCTTATCGATGATGCGCTTGGCCAACCGCGCCAGCCCGGCGGCCGGCACGGCGATCCACGTCGGCCTGTTGGCGCTCTCGTAGACGACTTCGTATGCGGCCTTTTCGAGGAGGAAGAGTTCGAGAAGTGTGCGTTCCGCAGGGCCGCCGCCGAAGTGTCGTGCCGCCCAGTAGTCTTTCAGGAAAGCACGTGAGGCGCGCGTGCGGAATTCGGTGATAAGCCGGTCGCGTTGTGCCTCGTCGATAGGCACCGTGCCGACGCCCTTGCCCTCGATCAGGGTGGCGCCGGCATAATCAATGGAACGGAGCAGGCCGGCGACGTCCCGCAACGGGCTGGTTTTGGCACGGCGCTCGGCGATCGAAGTCGCGGGTTCGCCTTCGAAATCGATAATGTAAGCATCGCCGCTGGCGACCAGCACTTGGCCAAGATGGAAATCGCCGTGAACGCGGGTCATCAGTGTGCCGACGCCGCACTTTGCGAGGCTTTTTACGGCTGCGATCAGCCGCGCGCGTTGGCTCAACAGCGCTTTCACCCGCTCGCGATCTTGCTCTGCGGGCCAGTCCCGAACCTTTTCGAGAGCCGAAAAAGCTTTGTCGAGGCGTTGTTCGGCTTTCTTTGCCCAAGCCGCGGTATCGTCGACGTCGGCGATTTTGGCAGCGAACGCCTCGTCCGAGGTCTGCCGCGCCAGAATGGCATGCATTTCACCAAGCCGGCGGCCGATCGCCGCGGCGATCGCCTCGCAGTCGCTCAATATGTCGAATTCCGAATCGTTGGGCGAGAGGCTGTCCAATGCCCGTGTCAGCTGGTCGAGCATCCAGGACCAGGCGTCACCCTGATTGCGGACGAAGCCCAACGCGACCGCCAAGGTGTGCGGCGTGCCGTCTTTGCCGACTTGCACGACATCACCGAGGAGCGGCGGCGCGTTGCTGAAACCCTGAGCCGTGAGGTAGCCGCTCATTTCGGTTTCGGGATGTTGGCCGGCGTTTATCCGCCTGAAAATCTTCACCACCACCGAGTCGCCGATAGTCAGCGAGCTATTGGACTGCTCGGCGGAGAGCCAGTTGACCTCTTGATCGGCGGCGGCACGCAGACGTTCCTGGCTTGCAGCAGTCGCCCGGAAACGAAGGATGCCTTCCGGATTCTTGAGTTCGCGACCGTTCGCCAGCGCGTCTATGAATCCATAAGCGAAGCTCGGCAGCGCGAAGGCGTCGGTCAAGAGGCCGAGCCTACTGCCGCGCCGAACTCTGGCGAGAGCGAGCCGGTTGGGTAATGCGGCGGACGGCTCATCCTCCCAAAGCACGGACAGCGGCAACAGCCAGCGGGTCGCGCCGCCGGTCGTTTTGATCTCGAGCTCGGTCAACAGAATTTCGCGATCCCGGTCGCCAATATTCGTCGTGTTTGCGATATGGACCGCCTTGATGGTTTGGTCCTTCAAACCGAACCAGCGCCGCTTGGCGAGATATTGCGGTAGCGAATCGTCCTCGATCAGAACGTGTCGCTCCGACGACAGCGCTTTTGCCAAACTATCGCGCATGACGATGGTCACGAATTCCGGCAACGGTTCGGGCGCAGGCGTGTGCCAGGACGGCCAATCACTCGCTGCTGCTAAAGCGAACCAGTAGAAGCCGTATGGTGGCAGGGTGAGTAGATAAGTGAGTTCCCCGATCGGCGGGAACAGCGTGCCGGCATTCAACTCGACGGGCACACGGCCAACGAACCGCGACAGGTCCAGTTCCACCGCTTGGGGGCTATGAGCGACATTGGCGACACACAACAAAATGTCGCCCTGGTACTCGCGAAGATAGGCCAGGATCTTGCGATTCTTCGGGTAAAGCAGCGTCAACGTCCCGCGGCCGAACGCGGGATGCCGGCTGCGCACTGCCAGCATTCGCCGCATCCAGTTGAGAATGGAGTGCGGATCGCGGCTCTGAGCTTCTACATTGACCGCACCATAACCGTAAAGCGGATCCATGATGGGCGGCAAGACCAGCGCTGCCGGATCAGCGCGCGAGTATCCGCCGTTGCGGTCCGGCGTCCATTGCATGGGCGTCCGCACCCCGTTGCGGTCGCCGAGGTGGATGTTGTCGCCCATGCCGATTTCGTCGCCGTAATAGATCACCGGGGTCCCGGGCATGGACAGCAAGAGGCTGTTCATCAATTCGATGCGGCGGCGATCCCGTTCGAGCAATGGCGCCAGCCGCCGTCGGATGCCCAGATTGAGCCGCGCGCGCCGGTCGGACGCGTAAGTTTGCCATAAATAGTCGCGTTCGCTGTCGGTCACCATTTCCAGCGTCAGCTCGTCATGATTGCGCAGGAAGACCGCCCACTGACACGTGTCCGGGATCGGCGGCGTCTGGCGCATGATGTCGCTGATCGGAAAACGATCCTCGCGCGCAATGGCCATGTACATGCGCGGCATCAGTGGAAAGTGAAATGCCATATGGCATTCATCGCCTTCGCCGAAATAATCCTTGGTATCCTCCGGCCATTGGTTGACCTCGGCGAGCAGCATGCGGTCGGGAAATGCCCTGTCGATCTCGGTGCGGAATCTTTTGAGAACCTGGTGGGTTTCCGGAAGATTTTCGTTGTTGGTGCCCTCACGCTCGACGAGATATGGAACGGCGTCGAGACGCAGACCGTCGACACCAAGCTGCAGCCAGAACCGCATGACGCTCAAAACAGCCTTCAGCACTTGCGGATTGTCGAAATTCAGATCCGGCTGATGTGAATAGAAGCGATGCCAATAGTAGGCGCCGGCGACCGGATCCCAGCTCCAATTCGAACGTTCGCTGTCGACGAATATGATCCGCGTCCCGGCATATTTCTGGTCGTTATCGGACCAGACGTAATAATCGCGCCAAGGCGATCCGGGTTTGGCCTGCCTGGCGCGTTGAAACCACGGATGCTGGTCGGACGTATGATTGACCACGAGTTCCGTGATCACCCGCATGCCGCGCGCGTGTGCCTGGCGAATCAACTGCCGAAAGTCGGCGAGCGTGCCGTAGTCGGGATGAACCTCACGGTATTCGCTGATGTCGTAGCCGTCGTCCAGGCGCGGCGACGGGTAAAACGGCAACAGCCAGATCGTGTTGGCGCCGAGCTCGGCGATGTAATCAAGCTTCGATATCAAGCCGGGAAAATCGCCAATGCCGTCATTGTTGCTGTCGAAAAACGATTTCACGTGCAGCTGATAAATAATGGCGTCCTTGTACCAAAGCTGATCCGTGGTTGCTGCGGCCGATGCCGGTTTGGTCTGCGCATCCATGTCAGCCTCCGACGGGCGGCGTGACGCGCCAAATGGCAAAAGGCAGCTCGGCGGGGTCGAGCCGAATGCGTTGCAACCTGCCGTGCCAGGCGAACGCAGCGTCGCGCATCAGATCGCCGACCGGAACGGTCGCGTCGTCGCCCAAGTCAAATTCCCATGTCGGCACCTCGATCGTAGCGTCGTGCGCGTGAAATGGATCGAGATTTACCGCGACCAAGATCATCTCGGTGCGACCGGCTGAAAGCTTGCCATAAAACAGAATTTGATCGTGATGAGCGGAATAAAACTTCAGGCCGAGATGGCTTTGCAGCGCAGAATGATTTTTTCTGATACGGTTGAGCTTGGCGATCTCGGCTGTAATATTGCCAAGCGCGTCGTGGTTGCGGACGCGGATTTCGTACTTTTCCGAATCCTGATATTCTTCGCGGCCGGGAAGGGGCGCGGCTTCGCAAAGCTCGAAACCCGAATACATGCCCCACAGTCCGGATAGTGTCGCGGCGAGCGCGGCGCGGATGAGGAATCCCGGCCGGCCGGACGTCTGCAAAAAATACGGATTGATATCGGGCGTATTGACGAACAGGTGCGGACGAAAGAAGTCCTTCGCGTCCGAGATGGTGAGCTCGGTGAAGTACTCGGTCAGCTCCCGCTTGCTGTTGCGCCAGGTGAAATATGTGTAGGACTGCGTGAAACCGAGCTTTGCCAGCCGATACATCATTTTCGGCCGGGTGAACGCTTCCGATAGAAGGATGATGTCCGGGTACCGGCCGCGCAGCTGCGCAATGAGCCATTCCCAGAACGGCAGCGGCTTAGTGTGCGGATTGTCGACGCGGAAGATACGGACGCCCTCGTCGCACCAATAGAGGACGATATCGCGCAAGGCGTTCCACAAGGCCGGATAGGATCCCGGACCGTAAAAGTCGACGTTGACGATGTCCTGGTATTTTTTCGGCGGATTTTCCGCGTAGCGCACCGTGCCGTCAGGCCGCCAATTGAACCATTCGGGATGCTGCTCGAGCCACGGGTGATCGGGCGAGCATTGGATGGCGAAATCGAGCGCGATCTCCATGCCATGGACAGCTGCGGCCTCGCGCAACCGTCGAAAATCTTTGATCGTACCCAGGGCGGGATGGATTGCGTCATGGCCGCCCTCGCGGCTGCCGATTGCGTAGGGGCTGCCGACGTCGCCCGGTTCGACGTCAAGACTGTTATTCTTGCCTTTGCGATTGGTCGTGCCGATTGGATGGATCGGCGATAGATAGAGCACATCGAAGCCCATATCCCGGATCGCCGGCAAACGTCGGATGACGTCGTCGAACGTGCCGTGGCGGCGCGCATCGTCGGTCGCGGAACGCGGGAAAAGCTCGTACCAGGCGCTGAAGCCGGCCCGCGGCCTTTCCACTTCGATGGCGAACGGCGGCTCGCGGCGGCAAAGGAAGTGTCTGTCCTCGGTCTCGCGCATGACTTCGCGCAAATCCTGCGCCAAGAGGATATCGCTGGCGGCCTCGACACCGGCGTCGCTCAGCCAGGCAATCGCCGAGGCGATAACCTTGGTATCGCCGTCTTGCGTTCGCGCGCTGGCTTGTTCGAGGATCTGCCGCCCCTCGATGATCTCGACCCCGAGGTTCGCGCCGGCGTCGCGCTTGAGCTTTAGATCGCGGCAGAACGTCCCGTACCTGTCCCACCATGCGTCGATGGTGAACTCATAGCGGCCGATGCGGTCGGGTGTGAACGCGGCCTCCCAGCGATCGTTGTTGAGCAACGCCATAGTCGAGCGGCGCCACTCTTTTTCGTCCGCCGCACGCCAAAGGAGCTCCACTGCAAGAACTTCGTGCCCGTCGGTGAACACGTCGGCCGAGACGGTGATGCTATCGCCGACGATGCGTTTTGCCGCAAACCGGCCGGCATCGATGGTCGGAGTGACGTTGTCGATCACGATGCGCGACAGCGCCGCCGTCTTGACCGTTTGCATATCGATGCGCCGTTTTATGGGCGGGGTTGGCAGTGCGCTGATCAAGCGGATTTCGCCGGCACCGAGCGCGGCGTTGCCTTCGTGATCGGCGAGAATCGTCCCCCGAGCCGTTGCGGCCGTTCCGGCAGTAGACGGCAGCGGGTCGAGCGATATCGGCAGCGGATTTTCGTTCCGTAGGTCGGTATTGATGAGAACAACCGCAGAGGAAGTGCCGAAACGCGCTTCAACGACATCGGAGCGCAGCAGCGCCGTAACGGCAGAACCGGCATCGGAAATCTTCCGAATCTCTCCATCGAGACCGAGCGATGCCAGCTTGGTGGTCAGGGCGTTGGCATCGCGGATCTCCGCCGCCAGTCCGGCGCTGCAATTTTCAGGCGCGACAAGTCTCTCCTCGTCGCCGCCTTGGCGCTTCATGTCGGTGGTGGCGGCGAATTCGGCGCCCATTGGCATCATGGTGCCGTGGCTGATGGCGGCTGCGCGGCGCAGCAGATGGCGATATGCGCCGCGCCGATCGGATGAGTTTTGCAGGCGCTGGACCAATCGCGGTCCATAGAGGGCTTCGGCACATCCGATGACCGAACCAATTCCGCGCAGCAATTCGTGCTCTTCGACAATCCAATCGGCGCGGCCGTCCCACCAAGCCACGGAAGAAAACGCGGCGTCGAATCCAACGCCTCTGAGCCGCGCAATGGCCCGCCAATCCAATCCGGGCGTCCATGCCAAAAACCGGCAGTCCGCGCAGCGATGTTTCACCGCGGCGATGATTTTTCGCCATATCGTCGGGGGAAGCAGCTGCGGACTTTCGCAGCGAAATCCGGTAACGCCCCATTCGGTCAGGCGCAGCAACCGTTCAATCCACCAATCGGCAAGTTCGTTGGCGACCTGTATTTCGTCGAAACGCGCGTAGGCCGCGCCGGACAGCCGCCGGGAAGACCGCGGATCGATGGGGCCGGTTGCTGGGTCCGCGCTATGAAACCAGTCAGGGAAGGCCTTTACGATCTCGGCGTCGGCAGCCACATAGCCGGGCACCACGTCCATGAAAAGCCGCAAGCCGTTTGCCCTACATGCGTGGGCAAATTCTTCAACGACTTGCCGTAACGACAGGGATTTTTCGACTGCCGGATGAACCCGATCGTAATCTGCCGTAAGGAAGAGGTCACCGGCTTCGCCTGGAGCGAATAGCGGCGCCGACAATACGTGATCGAAGTTCATGTCCCGGCAGCGCCGCAGGTGGGCCGGCCACGTGGCACGCGGGCCAGCAAGTATGGGATGGAAGTAATAGATTTTGGGCGCAAATAATCCGCGAGTTCGATGCATAGACAAGGCTAAACAGCGTGGGCAACGCATCACACGGCGCCCACGCACTCCCTTCCTTTGATAAGTGCAAACGAGCCTAAAAAGTTCCATACGGCAGAGGCCTTCGGAAAGCGGCCAGTCGACCCGCCACCGGTGTTACGCGTGCGCGCTGTCGCACCGCTTCAACCGATCCGGTGCTTCGCGTAGCCGCGAGACGGGATTTATGTCAAACTTGCGCTGGGAGTCTGCGGCGACGATCGAGCCAGAATATGCACCAACGTCTCGCGAAGCGTCTCGAGATCGATCGGTTTCAGGACAGACTTGCAAACGTCCAGCTTGAGCGCTCTTCCGAGTTCCACAACGTCGTCGCAAACGTCCTTTTCGGACTGGCTGATCACGATGATCTGCGCGCCGCATCGGATACTCGAGAGATAACGGAGCACATCGACTCCAACGTGCTCGCCAAGCCCAAGGTCGAGTGTGATGCAGTCGAACCGTCCTGCACCCAAGGCTTCGCAGGCCGCGTCATAGCTGTGCACCTTGGTGACGGTGAACCCGACCCTGCCGGCGATACGACCGATGACGGCGCTGTGGATAGGTTCGTCGTCAATGATCAAGAGGCTGCTTGGATTCCTGGCTTCCAGAGGTGTTTTTGCGATCGTGTCCGTCGCAGTGTGCCCAACAGGCATTACCGGCAATGAAAAGTATTTTTTGCCCTCGGCACTGCGCACTTCGACCGACCAGTCTGTCCAATCGCTGGTCAGATTGCTCTTCATAGCCTGCGCAATCGCTTCCGCAAAATCGAGCGCGTCGTCAGGACTGCGAAACTCTTCGCCGCGATAATCGCGCAGCGAGCGGTCATCCGTCGTGTAGTCGAAGAAGAATCGCATTATGTCGCATCTGTTGAGAAACGCAGCGGCTTAGCTCCTAGCAGGGCTGGCCTACGGCCGGCCTAAGTCAATTGCTACAATTTCGATGAACATATATATTCTCCGTGCGCAGTCCTCGTGGAGCAAATAAGCTACCTACTTCTACGGAGCTGCCCCGTCACATTCCGCGCCTGTCGGTTCGGCAACCGACCCGGCGAATCTCGGCCAGCCTTCGACCGCCGCGCCGCCGCAATAAACGCGTCGTCTGCTTTCCCTCGGATCTACGCGATCGCCTTCGCGCGGCCATCAAGCGACGTGAGCAAAAACCGGATATCGTTTGCCGCTTGAGGATGGCTGAAGAAGTAGCCCTGAGCGTCGGTACATCCTTCGGCCCTTAGAACCTCGAGCTGATGCTGCGTCTCGACGCCTTCAGCGGTCGTGACAATGCCGAGACCGCGGCCAAGGCCGACAACGGCGCGAAGAATTGCCAGGCTGTCCTTGTCCTTTGGCAGATCCCGAACGAAAGACTGATCGATTTTAATCGTGTCGAACGGAAAACTGCGCAGATAACCGAGCGACGAGTAGCCGGTTCCGAAGTCGTCCATTGCGATACCGACCCCGAGAGTCTTGAGCTGGTGGAGAATGGACAGAGTTGAAGCATTGTCGTGCAAGAGAACCAGTTCGGTGATCTCCAGCTCCAGTCGTTCGGCCGGGAGGGAAGCGTCCGCAAGCGCGTTTGTGACGATCTTCACGAAATTTGTACTCTTCAATTGGGCCGGCGATACGTTGACCGACACCGCAATATCATCCGGCCATTCGGCGGCATCGGCGCAGGCCCGACGCAACACCCATTCTCCAATCACGACGATAAGACCGGTTTCTTCGGCGATCGATATGAATTGCATCGGCGGCACCGAGCCGCGTTCGGCGTGATGCCAGCGGATGAGAGCCTCGCAGGCTTTGATTTTGCCGCTTTTTATGTTGACGATGGGCTGGTAGTTAAGCGTGAATTCGGCGTTCGCCACCGCCGTGCGCAAATCGAGCTCGAGGGCACGGCGCTCCTGCATACGAGCGTTCATGCCAGTCTCGAAAAATCGATACACGCCGCCGCCGTCGGCTTTGCAACGATAAAGCGCAAGATCCGCATTCTTCATGAGCTGGTCCGGCACCGTGCCGTCGCCGGGGGCAATTGCGATGCCGATGCTCATTCCCACCACGACCTGGCGGCCGTCGAGCTGATATGGCGCGCCCACCATGTCGATCAGACGCGTTGCAAGCGCCGTCACGTCCGATATCTGGTCGAACGCGATCTGCAGGACCGCAAACTCGTCTCCGCCCAGCCGGGCGACGATGTCGGTCTCGCGGATACAACTCCGCATGCGCCCGGCCGCCGCTTGCAGCAATTTGTCGCCGATCGGATGCCCGAGCGTGTCATTGACGCTCTTGAAATGGTCAAGGTCGAGACTGAAGACCGCAAAAGCCGCGCCGTGCGGTCCGGCGCCAAGAAGCTGTTTCATCTGTTCGTAGAACATCACCCGATTAGGCAAATCCGTCAGGGCGTCGTGACGCGCCATATGGGAAATCCGATCCTGAGAGCGTCGGCGTTCGGTAATATCTTCAAACGTTGCTACCACCCCACCATGGGTCATCGGGGCTAACGACGCGCTGAATGTGCGTCCATCGGTACGCTCGATGACGACGTGACCTGGGGTGCGGCGAGCCAAGATGTCCTTAATTGTGGCGAGCAATTCCGCGGACTCTTTTTCCGTGACATTCTCGTTTAATTCGTGACGCAGCTGCATTGCCTGGGGAATCGTCATCCCCGATGCCAGATTTTCCCATTTTTCCCAAGGCACACCGACTAATTCCGCGTAGCGCCGGTTGGCAACGATGAGCTTTTCGTCGCCGTCAAACATGAGAAGACCTTGCGCCATATTGTTCAACGCCGCGTCGAACCGGATATTCTGCGTCTCGAATTTCTCGTTCGCCAACTCGATGTTGCGGGCGTGACGACGCATTCCCCATACGGACCACGTCAAGCCGGCGCTGAGCAGCAGGCCGCATACCAGCACGATGGACGAGCCATTATGTCCGCTTGATATGAAGCTGGGTACTTCCGGCGTAACCACCAATGTCCATTTCACATCGCCAAAATCGAGCGGAATCGATCGGTGCAAACCGACGGCAAGCTGCGTCTGCGATTTAGCTTCAATCGATCCGGCGCTGACACGAGACGCGGAATATATTGCATGATCGTCTGCGGTTGAGTTGTTCGGAAACAAATAAAGCCGTACTGGCGTTCTGATATCGGCCAGTATGGAGTCGAACATGACTTGGATCTGGAATACGGCCTGGACGATGCCCAGCAGATTGCGCCGTCTGTCATCGACCGTTTCGTGTGGCAGACCGCGCGCATAGATCGGCACGCCGGCCCAGAACCCGCGACGATCTCCTTGCCCGGTGTGCAGCATCAGCGGTTCGGTGATTGACAACAGGTCTTCATCCCGAATATGGCGAACCGTTTGCCCTTGCGGCCCGCCGTCGCTGAGATCGATCCCATAGACGGGGGAGGTTCTGGCGTCGGTTGAATAGAATTTTGGATAGTATTCATCCCGTTCTGGAGAAATGATCAGATTGCCGTCGGGGGCGGCGGCGCGGATGTGGTAATCGGAAACCCCGTCGCGGGCCGCGGCGAGCTCGTGCGCGGCACGTTCGTCCCGCTTGACGCGCGGGGCCCATGCGATATTCAGAATTCCCGTATGACGGCTTAACTGCTCTCTGGAAAAGATCTCGAATTCCTCGCGCGTGACGTTCAGGTTCAACGACTCGAATAGAGCGTGCACTGCGTAGAGCTCGTCCCAATAATCGTCGATCCCGTTTTGCAAAGTAATCGCTTGATTGTTTGCCCGACCGTTGAACTCCTGAACGATTGCACGTTGCTCGCCGGAGAACGCCAGATACCAGACGGCGACAGACGCGGCGATGCCGAGGACCGCCACAATGTGAGCAGGTGCGAAATGGCGGACCCGAAGCCAGAATTCCTTGCCAAATAAATTTTCCACGTTTGCACAGGCCTCTTCTTCGCGCCACCGGCACTGCCGAGTATCCAAACAAATTCGCGAGTCTGCCCTTAATTACGACGCGGGTGCTTTATGCGGAGGTAGGAGCGACAAGTCATTCCGGTACACTACGTAGTTTGCCGAGCGTCTGGTTTTTTGGTTAGTGGGCGCTAACCGGGAAAGACGCGCTGGAGGGGTGTCTATTCGTCGGCCTTGGGCCGACCCCGTCGCGCCGTGATGCGAATCGTTCCGGCAAGCGCGGTTATGACGAGGAGCCAACCAGGGTTTGTGCGAATGGTTGAATATCGGCCGCAAGCCGCCACAATAATCGAAGATCGTCGAACCGGCCGATAGTCCGCTCCCGTGTTCCTTTTTGAACAGAGGTTTTGTTGTTCCCTATTGGACAGACGGTTGGCTGAATTGAGCGCCTTGTATGTTACGGCGTCACCGCGAGTCGCGGTGGCCTCCAGCCCCAATAAAAACAGGCGATCGACCTGAGCGGATGAAATTGGAGAACTCCATCGACAGCGGCCCCTCCGCGGATGAGATTCGCGCCGCAGTGGCGCATATTGTTGGCAGTCAAAATTTCCGCCATTCGCCGCAGCTTGTCTCGTTTCTACGCTTCGTGGTGGAGTCGACGCTTGCCGGCAAGGCCGCCTCCATCAAGAGCTATAGCATCGGTATTGAGGCCCTTGGACGCAGAGACGATTTCGACCCACACGTCGACCCGATTGTTCGTGTTGAGGCAGGCCGGCTGCGCCGGGCACTGGCGGACTATTTCGCCGGCGAAGGCGCGGGCCGTCCGATCATCATTGAAATACCTCTCGGCCATTACATTCCGGTTTTTCATCGCCGCAAATACCCTTACTTGGCCGGCAAATTAGCAGCGATCGTGAGCCGAAAGCACATCAGGCTGATCGACGCCTGGACACGGCCATATCTGCGCAAGTGGGTAACGAGCCCGGGCCGCCGCGGCAGCTCGAGCGCTTCGTAACCGGCGAGAATCATCTCAAAACGAAACCTTCGAGCGCCTGTCCCTCGACCCCGTGACGGTCGCTGCGAAGCCGGGTGGCTGCGCAACGCGATCTGATTTGAAGCGGCGTGTTATTGTATTCGCAAATAAATAACGTAACGAGCCTTGCACTTAACCGCCAGATTACCCCGGCGTTACGCTCGCACGCCTGCGCCGCCGCGTACAAATGCGTACGGCGTCAAACGCTTAGTAGTATTTGGGGCCGCACAATGTCGAAGCTGGTTTCATACGGTTACGCGTTAGGCGAGCACTTATTGCGCGTCGGCGTTTGATGTCGTCGGCGAGCAAAAGATAAGCATCAGCTTTGTCGCGCATGGGTTCTTGTAGCACCTACGGCAAGTGTTGGCTCTTTCGCATGATTCGATCGCTTGCCCACGATGAAGCGCAAACCTCCAGGCAACGGAACAACTGATATGCTCCAAACACGTATGCTCAGTCGCGAAATTTTCATTGCCGATGACGACGAGTGGGTCCGTGATTCGCTGTCCGAGCAATTCACTCTCTCAGGCTATCAAGTGACGACCTTTGAAGAGGCGACGTCACTTGTTGTCGCCGCTCGGGTCCGGATACCGGTTTGCATAATCCTCGACATTTGCATGCCCGGGCCATCCGGGTTGGACACTCTGAAACAGCTCGACGCCGAGAAATACCCTGCGCCGATTTTCGTCGTATCCGGCCGCGGCGATATTCCGAGCGCCGTCCAGGCGATCAAAGACGGTGCGTATGATTTCATCGAAAAGCAGACCGACGCGCGCTCGATCGTCGAGCGTGTGGACAGGAGGATCGCCGCTTGGGCAAGCCGCCAACAGCAGTACCAAGCTCCCGAAATCAAATGGCAATACTTTCCAGGCCGTGACCAACTCACCCGCCGGGAAATCGAGGTGCTGGGCCGGATAACGGCCGCCGCCTCGAATAAGGAAGCCGCCAGAGATCTCGGAATAAGCCGACGAACGATCGAGGTGCATCGCAAGCACATCATGCAAAAGCTCGGCGCCAAAAATGCCGTCGATCTCATACGGATCGTGCTGAAAATGCAGCATAGCACGCAGAAGCCCGTCGGCTCCGCTGCCGCGGGCAGCCAAGCGCTCGAAGCGGAAATGCAGCGAGCGTAATTGTGGGTCCGTTTTCAAGCGTTGTGTCCTTGGATTTTGCAGACGGCAATTGACACCATAGGAGCGAGAGACGCTGGTCATGTCCAATATCGGCGAAGGAGCGGCCGTCGAAGACGACAAAGCGCGCCCGCTGGATCAGGCAGTTGGGGTGGCGGGCGGTTCGGCTCTGCGCGAAACCCGGATCCTTCGGGAGGCGATCCTCAACAGCGCCGACGTCGCGATTATCGCGACCGACGCCCGGGGCGTCGTTCAGTTGTTCAACACCGGCGCCGAGCGGATGCTGGGCTACGCCGCCGGAGAGGTAGTCAACAAGAAATCGTCCGACGCTTTGTTCGATCCGCTGCAACTGATCGATCGCGCCAAGGCGTTGAGCGCGGAGTTCGCCACCGCGATCATACCCGGTTTCGGCATACTGTCTTTCAAGGCCGCGCGCGGCATAGAGGACCGGTTCGACCTGGACTGCATCCGCAAGGACGGCAGCCGCTTGCCGGCTAACGTGTCGATCACCGCGTTTTGCGACCACAAAACTGAAATCATCGGTTATCTGATTATCGCTAACGATAATTCAGCCGTGCAGCTCGCGAGGGATGCGGCCAAGAGGGAGTTAATCGCCCAAGGGATGTTTCGGCTGGCCGTCGAAGCGTGTCCCAGCGGCATGCTGATGGTCGATCGCGAGGGCATGATTGTAATGGCCAACGCCGAGATCGAACGACAATTCGGCTATGCTTGCGACGATCTGATCGGGAAACCGGTCGACATGCTGGTCCCCGCGCGGCAGCACCGTCAGCATGCCGCGCACCGTAAGGCGTTCAATATTCGGCCGGAGACGCGCAAGGTCGAAGCCCGCGCTGATTTATCGGGGTTGCGCAAGGATGGCAGCGAGTTTTCGGCCGAGGTTTCACTCAATCCAATCGAGATCGATGGCAACCTCTTGGTTCTCGGCGTGGTGGTCGATATCAGCGAGCGCAAGCGCATCGAGCGGCTAAAGGCCGAGTTTGTCGCCACGGTCAGTCACGAACTGCGCACTCCGCTCACCTCGATCGCCGGCGCGCTCGGCCTGCTCGCCGGCGATGCGGCCGGGAAGCTGCCGGCCTCCGCCAAGCGGTTGGTCACGATCGCTTACAGCAACAGCCAGCGGCTCATTCGCCTGCTCAATGACATTCTCGATATCGAGAAAATGGAGTCGGGCAAAGTGGTCTTCGATTTCAAGCGCGTCGAGGTCCGATCGCTGGTCGAGCAGGCGATCGAGGCAAATCGCGCGATGGCCAAAGGCGGCGACGTGCGGATCAGGCTCGACTCGGCGTCGGCCGCCATCGAGGTGCGCGCGGACCCGGATCGGTTGCTGCAAGCCGTCACCAATCTGCTTTCGAACGCCGTCAAGTTTTCGCCGCCGGGTGAAGAAATCGTCGTCGCGGTCGAGGCACGAAACGAGACGGCCCGTATTTCGGTGCGCGACCATGGCCATGGTGTTCCTGACGAATTCAAGCCCCATATTTTCGAGAAATTTGCCCAGGCCGACGCCACGGACGCACGCCGCAAGGGCGGCACCGGCCTCGGGCTGAGCATCGTCAAAGAGATCGTCGAGCGGCTCGATGGCGAGGTCGGTTTTGACGATGCGCCCGGCGGCGGTTCGATTTTTTACCTCGACCTGCCCACCTGGGCGCGCGCGGTCAGACTCGAGTCTCGCTTCGCCGGGAAAGCGCAATTTCGCGTATTGCTTTGCGAGGATAATCCCGAGGCGGCGATCGTGCTTTTTGATCGGCTACGCCAGAAAGGATTTCTCACCGACGTCGCGCTCACGGCAAACGAGGCGGTCGCGCGTGTGGCGGCGACGCCGTATGCCGCCATTCTGGTCGACCTGCAGCTCCCGCAAGGCGATGGCATCGATTTGATCAAGCGATTGCGGGCGCAACCGCAAATTTATAATACGCTGCTTGTGGTGCTGTCCGCGGCGCTCGATCCGGCCCATGATGAGACGCAGCCCGCCACCCTCCTCAACATCGTGGACTGGCTCGACACGCCGATCGACGTCGCCCGCCTGGTACGGGTGCTCGATCGGCCGATCGCCCGCAACGGCCACACGCGCCCGCGCATCCTGCATGTCGATTCCGATCCGGAATTGCTTCGTACCGTGGCCAGGGAGCTGCGCGCCAAGGCCGAGGTCATGTCGGTCGATTCGGTCGAAGAGGCGCGCCGGGCGCTCGCCGCCAACCGCTTCGACGTCGCCGTGCTCGATGTCGCGCTGGCCGCGGGTTCCGGCATTGAATTGCTGCACGAGCTGCGCAACGGCGAGGGCGATGCAATCCCCCTCGTCGTGTTCTCGCCGCGGGACGAAAATCCCGCATTTGCCGTCCAGGTCCGCGCGGCGCTCACCAAGTCGCGGATGTCGATCGATCATCTCATCGCAGCGCTACGTAAGCGGTTGGCGGCGAGCAGCCTGTCCTCAAACGATAGAGACGTCGCATGAGTTCGCTTCGCGTGCTTCAGATCGACGATGAGCCCGATATCCTCGACATCGTGGCGGCTGCGCTCGGCCTTGATCCCGAATTCGAGGTGCGCAGCTGCGGCTCGGGTGCGGACGGGCTCGCGGCCGCCGCGCAATGGCGGCCCGACCTCATCCTGCTGGACGTCATGATGCCGGTCATGGACGGCCCGGCGACGCTCAGGCATTTGCGGCAGAACCCGCAAACCGCCGGAATCCCGGTCGTTTTCATAACCGCGCGAGCGCAAACGCGCGAAATCGATCACTTCAAGTCGTTGGGGGCCGCGAGTGTCATCGTTAAACCGTTCGATCCGATGTTGCTCGCAGCTTCGGTGCGCCGCCAGATGCAGCCCGCCGACGCCGGATGATATGGCCACCGCGGCGGGCGTATTTTGCGGTACGCGAACCAAGATGCTGGTGCGATCTAAGTCATTTTACGCGAGCGAAATGCTGGGAGGATCGGATCAGTACGACAGGAGAGTCATTCGCCTGCGTATAAATACTCAGAGCGCAGTTTGATTGCGAAGTTAGGTAATAAGTCAACTCATTCGGTAGAAACTAAAAGTATGGTGTGACTCCTTGGACCGCCCGCCGACGGCCGGTAGCGCACGGGAGTGCCGCTGGACGGGAGGTCCACCAGCAACGGACGATCGGGTTCAGTGTCTACCCGCTTTGTCTTGGCACGAAAACAAAATGCATCGGCAAAATGCAACGGAATGACACCGAGGAGACAAGCGATGACGCGCCTTGACACAGCGAGAAAAGCTCCGCTGCCGCCAGTGACGGGTTTTGCCGGCGCGCAGAGCAAGAAGCCGAAGCTTTTCGACACGTCCATCATCGGCAACCCGCGGGCCGCCATGGACTTCATCACCAACATTCTGGAATCCTCGACGGAATATTCCATCATTGCCAAGGATCTCACCGGCAACATCCTGCTGTGGAACGAAGGCGCGCGCCGGCTGTACGGTTACGAGCCCGAAGAAGTCGTCGGCAAATTCGACTCTTCCATCCTGCATACACCGGAAGATGTGTCCGCAGGCCTGCCGGCAAAAATCATGGCCGACGCCCTGCAGCACGGCAAGTTCGAAGGCACCGTCTCGCGGCGGCGCAGGAACGGCGAGGAATTTACCGCCCGCCTGGTCATCACGCCGCGCCGCGACGCGGCAGGGAAAGCGATAGGATTCCTGCTCATCTCCAAGGATATTTCCGATGAAATTCGGATGGCCCAATATGCCCGCAGCCTGATCGAGGCCTCGCTCGATCCTCTCGTCACGATCAGCGGCGACGGCAAGATCACCGACGTCAACGAAGCGACGACCAAGGTGACCGGCGTGCCGCGAAACGAGCTCATCGGCACCGACTTCTCCAATTATTTCACCGAGCCGGAGAAGGCGCAGGAAGGCTACCGCCAGGTGTTCGCCAAGGGCATGGTCACCGATTATCCGCTGACCATCCGCCACGCCGAGGGCGTGCTGACCGACGTGCTCTACAACGCCTCGGTCTACCGCGACGAGCGCGGCGCCGTGATCGGCGTGTTCGCCGCCGCCCGCGACGTCACCGCCCAGAAGCAGGCTTCAGAATATGCCCGCAGCCTGATCGAGGCGTCGCTCGATCCGCTGGTCACCATCAGCGCCGACGGCAAGATCACCGACGTCAACGAAGCAACAGCCAAGGTCACCGGCGTGCCGCGGGAAGAACTGATCGGCACCGACTTTTCCAATTATTTCACCGAACCGGAAAAGGCCCAGGAAGGCTATCGTCAGGTCTTCGCACAAGGCATGGTGACCGATTATCCGCTGACCATTCGTCATGCCGACGGACGGCTCACGGACGTGCTCTACAATGCCTCGGTCTATCGCGATGAGCGCGGCAACGTTCTCGGTATTTTCGCCGCAGCCCGCGATGTCACTGGGCGCAAGAAGGCGGAGGAGAAGTTTCGAAGCCTGCTCGAAGCAGCCCCCGATTCCATCGTAATCGTCAACAAAGATGGCCGGATCGTCCTCGTCAACGCGCAGACACAGAAACTATTCGGTTACGAGCGCGAGGAATTGCTTGATCAGCCTGTCGAAATCCTCGTCCCCCAGCGCTTCCGCGGCGCTCACCCCGGGCACCGAACCGGCTTTTTCGCCAAACCCGCGGCACGTGCCATGGGCGCAGGCCTCGAGCTGTTCGGCCAGCGCAAGGATGGCAGCGAGTTCCAGGTCGAGATCAGCCTAAGCCCGCTGGAGACGGAGGAGGGCATCCTGGTATCGAGCGCAATCCGCGACGTCACCGCTCAGAAACTGGCGTCCCAATATGCCCGCAGCTTGATCGAGGCCTCGCTCGACCCTCTCGTCACCATCAGTGGCGATGGAAAAATCACCGACGTCAACGAGGCAACGGCCAAAGTGACCGGCGTATCACGCGACAAGCTTATCGGCACCGACTTCAGCAATTATTTCACCGAGCCGGAGAGGTCGCAGGAAGGTTATCGCCAGGTGTTCGCCAAGGGAATGGTGACCGACTATCCGCTGACGATCCGCCATGTCGGCGGCCGGTTGACGGATGTGCTTTACAACGCCTCGGTCTATCGCGACGCGCGCGGCAACGTCCTCGGCGTATTCGCCGCCGCCCGCGACGTCACCGCGCAGAAGCAGGCCGAGGCGCAGCTCGCCGACCAGCGCGCCAGGGAATTGGAGCGGCTGGCCGAGCTCGAGAGATTCCAGAAGCTGACCATGGGCCGCGAGCTGCGCATGATCGAGCTCAAGAAGGAGATCGAGGATTTGAAGAAGAAAGTGGCTTAGATCGAATCCCGATCGATGGACAAATGGAAGCGAAAATCACAGCTCCCCGAGAGGATGTTGGGTCGAAAGTGGCGACCCGGCATGACTTTCAGCGCGCAATGCTGAACCTCCTGGAGGACTCCGACGCCGAAAAAAGCCGTCTGGAGCTGATGCAGACCGCTACGCTCAATATTCTGGACGATTTCACCGAGGAAAAACTGCGATTCGCGCAGGTGCAAACGGCCACGCAGAACATTCTGGAAGATTTCACCGACGAGAAGCTGCGGTTTTCTCAGGTTCATACGGCCATGCAGAATATCCTGGAGGATTTCGACGCGGAAAAGAGACTTTTGCAGCAAAGTCAACGCGTTTTTCTCAATATTATGGAGGATATCGGTCTGGAAAAGGAAAAAGTCGCCGGCGCGTACCGCCGAATCGAGTTCGTCAATGCCGAACTGCAGGAGTTCGCTTATGCCGCGTCGCACGACTTGAAGGCGCCGCTGCGCGTCATCGACAACGCCTCCAAGTGGCTCGAGGAAGATTTGCGGGAGCATCTTACCGACGAGACGCGTGAGAATATGAATCTCTTGCGTGGGCGCATTGGCCGTATGGAAAAATTGCTGGACGACCTGCTTGAATACTCTCGCATCGGCCGCACAAGCGATGAGCGCTATGCGGAACTCATTGCCGGCGATGCATTGATCGAAAACATCCTGATGCTGCTTGCACCGCCCCAAAGCTTCACGGTGAAGGTCGGCGCCGGCTTTGCCAACATTCGAGTGCGACGGATGCCGCTGCAGCAAATCCTGATGAATCTCATCAGCAACGCGATCAAGCATCACGACAAGAAAAGCGGCTGCATCGAGGTGACGGTCGAGGATGGCGGGGAGCACTTTGCCTTCGCGGTCAAGGACGATGGGCCTGGCATTGCCGCACGGTTTCATGACCAGATTTTCAAAATGTTCCAAACGCTCAAACCGAGAGATCAGGTCGAGGGCAGCGGCATGGGACTGGCGATGGTACGCAAGAACATCGAAGTCTTCGGCGGCGCGATCCATCTTCATTCCGCGGAAGGCAAGGGAAGCGATTTCCGCTTCACTTGGCCGAAACAACACCAATCAATCGAAGGCGCTGCCGTATGAATATAACCGCAACGGCTGACAGCAAATTCATCAGCATTCTGCTGGTCGAGGACGACGATGGCGACGCCAAGGCCGTCCGCCGCGCGTTTCAGAAAGCCAAGATCGCCAACCCAATCGTACGCGCCGTGGACGGTATCGAGGCGCTGGAAATACTGCACGGCACAGGCGGCAAAGAGAAAATGCCGCGCCCCTATTTTCTGCTCGTCGACTTGAACATGCCGCGAATGAACGGCATCCAGCTCGTCAAAGCACTACGCGAGGACGCAAACCTGCATCAGTCCATCGTCTTCATCCTGACCACCTCCAAGCGCGAGGAAGACAAGGTCGCCGCGTATGATCACAACGTCGCGGGATATATCGTCAAGGCGACCGCGGGCCAGGATTTCCTGAATTTGGTCAGTCTGGTGGATTGCTACTGGCGCATCGTGGAATTGCCATAAAATAAGGAAAAACACATGGCGCATGAGATGCTGAGCATTCTGATCGTCGATGACGATAAGGGAGACCGCGCATTTTGCCAAAGAGCGCTCAAAAGCGCATTGGGCGACGGTCTCCGAATACAGGAAGCCGACAACGGCGAGAGCGGGCTGGAAGCAATCGAAAATGACTGTCCCGCTTGCGTGCTGCTCGATCATTCCCTGCCGGGCATCGACGGCGTCGAGGTCTTGAAGCGCCTTCGTGTCGGGCATCCATATCTTCCCGTCGTCATGATCGACGGCAAGGGCAACGACGTCGTCGCCGTTCAATCGATGAAGGAAGGCGCCCAAGACTACATCGCCAAGAGCACGATCACGGGGCGGACGCTGGAGCGCGCCGTCCGCATGGCGATCGAGCGCTGCGAGCTGCAAAAGCGCGATCACGATCAGCGCGCCTCATTGGAGCTGTTCACCCGCGCCCTCGCGCACGACCTCAAGGAGCCGGTTCGCACCATTCGTTCGTTCCTGGACCGGATTACCGACTGGCGCGATTTGACCGCCCCTTCGCAAAAATCCTTCCAGCATATCTATAAATCCGCCCATCGCATGAGTGCGCTGATCGACGCCGTTCATCTTTACACGCGGCTCGATGCCGCGGAGCAGATGGAAAGGACGTCCTGCGACCTCAACGGCGTGCTCGGGCAGGTGCGGGACAATCTGGCGGAGCTGATCGAGCGGCGTGGAGCGGTCATAATCTGCGGTGTTCTTCCGCAGGTCCAGGTCGACGAGATCCAAATGCTTCAACTGTTTCAAAACCTGCTGAGCAACGCCATCCGGCATTGCGAAACGGCGGTGACCGTGGATGTGAGCGCGCAAGAGTATGACCAGCAGTGGCTGCTGACGGTGCGCGACGATGGTCCGGGCGTCGCTCCGGAAAATCTGGAAAAGATATTCGAGCCTTTCAAGCGGTTGTCGCACAGCAAGGAAGAAGGACCCGGCTTGGGGCTCGGCCTGGCGATCAGCCGAAAGATCGTCGAATCGCACGGCGGCAAGATTTGGTGCGAATCGCAGCGCGACGATGGAGCGGCCTTCCTGCTCACGCTGAAGAAGGCGACAACCATTTCCGGCGCAGTGTCCGACGCCGCCGTCCGTGTCGCATCTCCGTGCATACAGCCCGGAGCGCCGCAGCCGCTCGGCAGCATATTGATGGTGGACGACAACGAGGACGATATCGAGTTGAACAGCATTTTTCTGATCGAGCAGCCCAAAATCCGCTGCAATCTGTTGACCGCGCGCGACGGTCAAGAGGCCCTGGCGACGTTGCGATCGAGCATTGAGAAGGGCAATCCAATCGAACTCCTGCTGCTGGACATCAATATGCCGGTCATGTCGGGGTTCGAGCTGCTGAAACAGATGCAGAAGGAACGGATGCTGGCCGATACCTTAGTTGTCATATGCACGACCTCCGATGACGACATGGACAAACGGACCGCCGCGCTCCTCGGCGCAGTCGGATATCTGACCAAGCCTCCGAAATTCTTGGTGTTCAAGGACATCATCAACCGCTGTGGGCGTTTGCGATTGCACGAGGCAGCCGGTGACCATGCTTTGCTGCGGGCCGCTTGATCGGAACCCGTTGCGTAGAGAAGGCGCATTCTCGCGCATGGCGTTGCAATCGGTGGCGCTTGTCAGCGGGCTGGCTGTTGCCAATGGGATGCAAATGACCCAACGCGCGCGTTGACGGCGCGCGGCGTAAGACGCCGATAAGCCTTACAGTATTACGTAAGTAAAATATTGTATCAATACTACGTACATGGCCGAATGCAGCCGATAATACTTATTATGTTAGGCATACCTACGTTATTTTGAAGAAGAAACGTCAGGTTGATCTATAATTGCGTCGTAGGTGCGGGGCTTGGGGCCACGCCAAGGGGGGAAGACCGAGCAATGTCCGCCGATCCATTCACCGAGCGTCTGGCCAAGGTGCGCCATCGCTACGTGTCGACAATCGAAGGCAAGATCAATGACACCTACGCGGATTTGCCGAATCTTGTCGGCGACGGCCCGGGCGTCGCCACGACGCTCGATGAAACTTACCGCCGCATCCACGGCATCGTCGGCATCGGCCTGACGGTCGGCTTTGCCGCCACCGGCCAGGCGGCGAAGACCGTGGAGAATGTTCTGCTGGAGCCGCATCGCACTGCCCGCGGACTCGGTCCCGACGAGATCAATTCGCTCAAGCAGGCGCTCGATGTGCTTCGCGACACCGTGCAGCGCGATCTGCTGACAATCACCGCAAGCGGGCGCTAATCATGTATTCAACGCGTATCTTGTTCGCCCTGTGCTGGGTGACGGCGGCGACGTTCGACGGTACTGCACAAGCGCAAATCCGGCCCGCCGTGCCGCGAAACATTCAGCTTCCCAATGCCACTGCGGCGCCCGCGCCCGCGCCCGTGCCCGTCCCGCCTTCTGCCCCCGCTCCGGCGCGCGCGACGGGCTTGCTGTCAACCGTAACGATCGCCGACGTCGGTTTCCTCACCGGGCTGCGCTTCGCCAATCTCGGCGGTCGGCGGGAAATTTTCGTGCCGGTGCCGCAAGGCGACGTGACGCCGAGCGAGCTCGTCCTGACATTCGACGATGTCAGCGCGCACGAAGCGCGGCGCAATCTGGAAGTGCTGGTCAACGATCAAAGCGCCGTCGCTATCGCGCTCGACGGCCACGCCACGGGCCGCGTCGTGCGCGTGCCGTTGCCCAAGACCACGGCCAAGGACGGTTTCCTCAAGCTGGATTTTCTTTATTCCGGCGCCGCGACGCAGGATCGCTGCATCGACGTGCGCTCGGTCGGGGACAGCCTGACCATCCGCCCCGAAACCGCGATCGAGCTCGATCTCGGCGGCAACGCACTCGGTGTCGCCACCACCGCCGCCCTCATGCCGCACGAGGTTACGATCGTGCTGCCGGGCCGCCGCCTGACGCCGGTGGACATCGCGACTGCGCTCACGGTTGCGCGTTCGCTCGCGGCCTCGGGCCGGCATAGCGTTTTCCATCGCGGTTACGACAGTCTCCCGGCGTTCGCCGAATCCGGCGAGCCGCGCCTGTGGACGCGCGGGCTCGTGGTCATCGGATCGCTCGACGAGGCGGCCGGCCTGATCGGTACGCCGGTCGCGACCATAGCTGGGCCAATTCCCGCCTTCGGCACGCTCGCCGCCATCCGTGTCGGCGGCATCCCGGCGCTGCTCGTCTCCGATGCGTCGGCGGTGCGGGCCGGCCATCTGCTCGCCGATCCTTCGCTTGCAGCGACGCGCGACATGCGCGCTGCTTCTGTTGGCGAGACGCTGTTGCCCGGGCTGCCGACCGATCGCGTGACATTCGATCAGCTCGGCGTCGCACCGGCTCAGGCCGATGTTTTCGGCCGCGCCGATCTCACCGTGGCCATCGACACGCGACGATTGCCGTCGGGCACGCACCCTGCGCGCATCCTGCTCGATCTCATGGTCGCGCCGGACGGTGCCGGCGAACGGGCAGTCGTCAGCACCTATGTCAACGAACGCCTGCTCGGCAGCACGGTTGCTGCGACCGGCGAGCCGACGCACCTCGACTTGACGCTGCCGGACGGCCTGGTCGGCACCAACGCCAATATCCGCGCCGTGGTGGAGCGCCGCAGCGCGCAGGGCGATTGCCGCTTCGAGCCGCAAGGCTATCCGGTACAAATCCTCGGATCGAGCAGCATCGTGCTGGCGCCGGCCGATCGCCATGTCGAGGATTTCGCCGACCTCGCCCCGCGCTGGGCGGGCGGGCTCGAGGTCCTGTTGCCGGCCACCGCCGCCGAGCAGCCGACGCAGACCCTTGACCTTGTGGCCCAAGTGCTTGACGCGCTGCTGCCCGAAAGCGCGGCGATTACGGTCAGACTCACGCCGCGCGATGCTGCGCCCTTGCCGTCGGCGTCGTTCCTCGCCGTCGGCGATGCGCCACCCGACGGAGCCAATCCGCGCGTGCGCTTCGATCGCGGACGCGTGGTCGTCGCCGACCGTGCCGGCCGCAAGCTCCTCGATCTTGGCGGCTTCACGACCGGCGCGGTGGCGCAGATCGTCACCGTGGCAGATCATCCGGGCCTGTGGATCAAGCCGCTGGCGACCGACGGCACGCTGCCGGCGCCGGATGCGCTCAAGCTCGATCATGGTGACGTCGCCTTCCTGGACCACAATGGCGTGGCGCTTGCGATGTCGACCGAACGCGACACGCTGGTCCAGATTAGCTATCCGGACCAGGTCTCGTGGCTGACCGTCGCCGACCGCTTTCGCTCTTGGATTGTCGCCGGCCTGTGGCTGATCGCGACCGCGGGGTTCCTGTACGCGCTGCAGCGGATATTCCGCAGGCGGCCGGCCGACGCGGGCGAATAGCATGCCGATCTCGCCATCCGATCGCACACTGGGCGATCTTCTGGTCGGCCGCCACCTCATCACGCCGCCCCAGCTTGACGAGGCGGTTGCGCTCGCCGAACGGTGGAGCGTGCGGCTCGGCGATGCGCTGCTCGCCCGCAATTGGATCGAGCCGAGGCTTTATTACGACGCCTATGCGCGGAACTTCGACCTGCCATTCGTCGATCTGTTGGACGAACCGCCCGATCGAGCGCTGCTCTCCGCCGCCGACGTCGACACCTACGCGCACCGCCTGACGATGCCGTGGCGGCGGCGCGACGGCCGCCTGGCGATCGCAACTGCCGAACCCGGTCCGGAAACCTTGCTGTTCGCCCGCCAGCACTGGGGCACGGCCATCGAGTTCGTCGTCGCCTCGAAGTTCGACATCATCGTAGCGATTCAGACGGCATTTGCCGATGCGTTATCGCACGGCGCCGTTCATGAGCTGGCCGAGCTCGATCCCGACATGTCGGCCCGGACGGTTTTCACACCGGGCCAAATTACGTTCGGCTATGTTCTGCTCAGCCTGACGCTGTTGGGATTCGCGTTCGCACCCGTTGCTACGCTCATCGCGCTCAACATCACCATGGGCGTGTTCTATCTCGGCAATTTCATCTTCAAGGGAATCCTGGTCTCGGTCGGCGGCCGCAGATCCGCCGCCATGGATCAGGCCATCGCGATCGAGGCGCGCGCGTTGCGCGAGGAAGACCTGCCGGTCTTCACGGTTCTCGTTCCGATGTTCCGGGAAGGCAAAATGGTGCCGGGCCTGGCGCGCGCGCTGCGCGCGCTCGATTATCCGCTCGGCAAGCTCGACATCAAGATCGTGCTCGAAGCCGGCGACCGCGAGACCATCGAGGCAGCTCGCGCGCTTGGTCTCGAGGGCGTGTTCGAAATCATTCTGGTGCCGCCGTCCAGTCCGCAGACCAAGCCGAAGGCCTGCAATTTCGCCCTGCGTTTTGCGCGCGGCGAATATCTGGTGATCTATGACGCCGAGGATCGGCCGGAACCGGATCAGCTCCGCAAGGTGGTGGCGACATTCCGGCGTTCGCCGCGCAACACCGCGTGCCTGCAATGCCGGCTCAACTATTACAACGCGGCCGAGAATTGGCTCACGCGCATGTTCACGCTCGACTATGCGCTGTGGTTCGACCATGTGCTGCCGGGCCTCGAGCGGCTCAACATGCCGATCCCGCTCGGCGGCACATCGAACCATTTCCGTACCGCGGTGCTGCGCGAGCTTCACGCCTGGGATCCCTTCAACGTCACCGAGGACGCCGATCTGGGGATCCGCATCGGCCAAAAGGGCTATCGCGTCGGTGTCGTCGATTCCACGACCTTCGAGGAGGCAAGCTGCCAGACGCGCAACTGGATCCGCCAGCGTTCGCGCTGGATCAAAGGCTACATGCAGACTCTGCTGGTCCATACGCGTCGGCCGTTACACCTCATCCGCCACGCCGGTCCGCTTGGATTTCTCGGCTTCGTGTTCTTCATCGGCGGCACCGTGCTCACGGGACTGCTCAATCCGATCTTCTGGGCTCTGTATTTGTGCTGGCTCGTGGCGTCGATCGGCGGCCTGGACATGTTGTTCCCGCCGATCTTGTTGTTCCTCGCCCTGTTCAACTTATTGGCCGGCAATGGCGCGTTCATTTATCTGACCATGCTCGCCCCGATTCATCGCCGCTGGCTCGAGCTCATTCCCTTCAGCCTCACCGTGTTCGGCTACTGGGTGCTGATGTCGATCGCGGCCTACAAGGCGCTGTATCAGCTGCTGCGCGATCCGTTCTTCTGGGAAAAGACCCACCACGGCGTCTCCCGTTACGGCGCGGCTGAAATCGGCGTGGAGACTGCGTCGTGACACGGCTGCTTGCTGCAACGCCGCTCGCTGCATTCGCATTTGTGCTGGCGCTGATGCTCGTCGCACTCGCGGTGCGAAGCGGCTTCGTGCCCGACGACTCCATGCGGCTGTGGGCCGGCGCAACGAGCGCGGGCGACGGCGAAATTTCGATCGGCCGTATCGTGGCGGCCTATCCGACGCTTCCGTTCGTTGCCACCGCTCTCGTGGCGCTGCTTTCATTTGACGGCACGCCGGCACCGGCATTGCTGACGGCTGGCGTGCTCGCGCTGTTCGCAGTCCTGTGGTTCGAATCTTTTCGCGCCGCGGGCTTTTCCTTGGTCGCGGCCGCGATCATCACGCTCATCCTGGCTTTCCATCCGGCCTTGCTGCGAGCGATCGTCGGCGGACCGGCCGACCTCTGCCTCGTGCTTTTTCTCTATCTGTTCGCAGGCGCACTGTACGATCTGCGGGTACGCGGTACGGCGTCGGAAGTCATGGCGGTCGGGCTCGCATTGGTCGGGCTCGCCTTTTCCCATCCCATGGGCGCGGTCATTGCGTTCGCCTCCGTGCCATTCCTTGTTTTCGCGGTGCAGCCAACTCTGGCGGCGAGCTCCGCGCTCAACGTGGTGGTTGCGCTGGTTTTTCCAGCCGTGTTCGCGGTCGGCGCGTTCTATTATCTGGCGTGGGTCTTTCCCGGCGCGGGCTGGAGCTTTTTTGCTGCGCCGGCCGAAAGTCTGGCGGCTTGGCGTGCCGGCGTTGCAGCCGTCATCGGCGACGCCCCACCCGGGCTGCTCGCGCTCGACGCCGGTTTCGCCATGGCTATCGCGCTCGCGCTCGGCGCGCCGCTTGTCGTCGTCGCGCTCGGCCTGGCTTTTCGCCGGCGGCCGCTGGTCGCGCCGGCTTTGGCGTTCACCGCAACCCTGATTACGGCTGCCGCGGTCGCCGTTGCGTCCGGCATGGCCGGCGAGCCAAGTGTCATTGCGGTCGGCGCGCCCGTGCTGACGGCAATCGTCGTTGCGCGAGTGCCCTTCGTGCGCGAGCGGCTCACGCTCTTTCTTCCCTTGCTCGCGGCCGGTTGGCTCGGCGGCGCTGCGGGTATCGTCATCGTCGACCCGCTGACGGTCACGCGTGTCAGCGCACTGCTGCAAGGCGACGGCGATCGCGAACGGCTCGACGCGCTCGCCGCCGGCGGCGCCATGGTCGGACATGACGGTATCCTCGCCGACACCGACAACTCACCGGCCATCGTGCTCGGCCGTGGCCGCGCCCATGGGCTGTTGGAACCTGCGAGCGAGCCGTTCGCTCTCGCGCTGCTGTTCAGCAGGCTCGATACACCGTTCGTCGCGGTGCCGGATCCGCACAGCACTGCCGGTGCAAACGATCGGATCGACAAGGCGTTTCCGACGCTCTATCGCCGTGGCGCGCCGGGCTATCGCGTCGTCTATCAAAATACGACCTGGCGTTTATTCGCAAAATAAGAACGAACACATTGTGTGAAGATTAATATGTCCAGACCGATTGTATTCAAGCACGACGATCTCAGTATGAATTCGGAGACAACGATGCGAATACTTGTAGTTGACGATTCCGAGGATGCCCTCGATCTGGCCGAGGGAATGCTGTTGTCGGCCGGCTACAAGGACGTGATCGCGGCAAGCTCCGCAACGGACGCGCTCGCGATCTTGGATGTTGGGCGCATCACCGACGAGGATTCCGCTTTCGACCTCGTGCTGCTCGATATCGCCATGCCGGTGATGGACGGCATCGAAGCCTGCGCGCGAATCCGCAACGACCCGCGTTACGTCGATCTCCCCATCATCATGGTGACGGCCCGCGACGACACCGACAGCTTGGCCAACGCCTTCGTCGCCGGTGCGACCGACTACGTCACCAAGCCGGTCAATCGCGTAGAGCTCGTCGCCCGCGCCCGCGCCGCGCTCAAGCTCAAGGCCGAGTTCGACCGCCGTCAGGCGCGGGAACGCGAACTGCACGCCTTCATTTGCAATTGGGGCGACCGGTGCGCCACGCGGTGGATCGATGAAGCGACCGGTCTGTTCGTCGGCGAGGCCGCCGAAGCCTATCTCAGCGCCGCGACCAAGCATCATGGCGATGAAACAATCTCGATCCTCGTGCTCTCGCTCGACCGTTACGACGCCTATCGTTCCGCGCACGGCGAGGCGGCCTCGCAAGGCATGCTTGCCCAGGTGGCGCAGGCGGTGCGCGGAATTGCGGTCACCATCGGCGTAATCGCGGCCGCCTACCGCAATGGCACGATCATTCTCATCGCGCCCGAGGTCGGCGCACGTTCGGCGCGCGAGTTGGGCGAGACCCTGCGCGCAACGGTATCGAAGCTGCGTTTGCCGAATTCCGAGTCGGTGGTGTCCGATTGCGTCACTGCCAGCATCGCCGCGATCACCGGGCGCGTGCGGCGCGGGATCGACCGCGTCCAGTTGCTCACGCAGGCGATCGCCAAGGTGCATGACGCCGCGGGCGCGGGAGGCAATCGTGTTGTGGCGCTGACGATCTAGGTCGGGGCGTCTGTTTGGGGTGGGGTAGAGCGTGTCGAAGCGTTGCATTGGGTTTGTACTCGGACTTTTGTCGGCGCCTTCCGCCGCCTTGGCGGGGGCATGGACTCTGCCCGAAGGCACCGGACAGGTGATCGCGACCGCTACCGCAAGCACGTCGACCGGCATTTTTGACGACGCCGGCGCAGTCACATCGGCGCAGCGCTATAACAAAGACGAGCTTAACGTTCTGGTGGAATATGGCCTCACCGACCGTTTCACCGTGATCTTTCAGCCCGGCTTGCAGCACGTCGATATCGCTCCGCCGACGAGCGCCGAGCGCACCGGCCTCGGGTACACCGATATCGGCGGGCGGTACCGGTTTCTGCAGAGCAATGACTGGGTTCTGTCTGGACAGGCGACCCTGCGCGTTCCCGGCACCGGCGACAGGTCGAATCCGGCCGCCATCGGCTATACCGATGTCGAAGCCGATTTCCGCGCCTTGCTCGGCCATAGCTTCATGATCGGCGCCATGCCGGCTTTCATCGACCTGGAAGTGGCTCAGCGCCAGCGCGGCGACGGCGCGCCCAACGAGTTCCGCGCCGATGGCACGTTCGGCGTGCAGGTGTCGCCGCGCTGGACGTTGCTGGCGCAAAGCTTCAACGTCATATCTGAGGGCGCCGTGAGCCCGGTCTTCGGCAGCTACGCGTACTTCAAGCTCCAACTCAGCGCGGTTTACGCGTTGACGGCGACCTGGTCGCTGCAGGGCGGCGGGTTCACCGCCTATGCCGGTCGCAATGCATTGCAGGAAAACGGAGCGGTGTTCGGCGTCGGACACAAGTTCTGATCGGCGCGGCTACTGCGGGAAAGCGCTTTCGGTCTGAACACATTTTCGCGCCCACACGCATTTTAGGACACGTTCCGCCGGTTTGCCCTGAACGGTGAAATCGGTGTCGGACAAACCGCCGGCATCCGGATCGGTGAACCAACGCCAAATCAGGACGCCCTGGATGGACGGCCGATCAAGGATGGCAAGCCAGTCCGCAAGTACTTGCGCTTGAAGTCCCGGATCGGCAGCGGACGCCCGTTCCTCGGCGCTCTCCCACGGTTTCGCCGCGGCGCCGGCGGCCGAGCGCAGCCCGATCTCGGCGACCAGGATGGTTTTTCCGGTTTTCGCCGCAAGGGCGTCCAGGCGAGCTGCGACCGCCCGCATCGTCTCGCGTCGACCGTCGCGATCGTCGTCGGCGCCGAGTGGCGGATATAATGTCACCCCGACCGTGTCCAGCTCGGCCCAGAACGGCACCGCTTCGGCTTCCTCGATGTTGTGCGCCACGTAAAGCAAACGGCCGGAATAGACACGGCGCGTTGCGGCGATCAGCGCGTTCCATTGCGGCTGTTGGGTGGTTTGAGCAAGTTCGGTACCGATCACAACCGCTTCCGCCTTTTCCTCTTCGGCAATGCGCGCGATCGGATCTAATGCACGCCGATAATGCGCAAACCAATCCTGCCAGGCGCTCTGCGAGTCCATGGCGATCGCGCCGGCCCAGCTTTCGGGAACCCAGACCTGTGGTTTGACGATCGCGGCAAGACCGAGCGCGTGAGCATCGCGAATCGCAATACGCAGCTCGATGTCGGCCATGTCATCGCCGCGCCGAATGTTCGGACTTGCCGGATGCGGCTGCCACAGGAACGGAATGATCGCGACGGCGCCTGCCCCGAGGCGTTTGGCATTTGCCAGAGCGACCTTCGCCGAGGCGCTGCCGAAAGGATGGCCGGCTGCCGCGATGACGTTGAAACCATCGAGGCGTTGTGCCGGCACCGCCTCGGCCGAAGCACATGGTCGTGCCAATACGCAGACCATGAGCAGCAGGGCAGGCGGGATGCTGCGCCACGGCGGCAGGTGTTTCATGCCCTCGCTCTCCAGTCTGCGACGAAGAAATCAATTCCGAGCATGTTTGCCGTAGTCGATTCTGCCGCCGCAACCGGGAACGATGAGTTAATGTCCAAGGGTTGCGGGCGGAATTTCGCATACGTACAAATAACCAGGAGAGTCTATTTGGGGTTACGGCAGGCCGCGATGCTTTTGCAGCGAGTTCGACTCGCATCGTAAATTTGGTCCCAACGCGCATCGCGAAGTTTGGACGATGGCCCAAATATGTGCCTCGCGTGCGTAAAATGAGTTGACGGCTTAGCGATTGTGAAGACGGCAGCGCAGACAGATTTCGTGCGCGATCCAGGTTGCAGCCAGGGCTTCGCTCTTGCCAGGCATTGCCTGACGCCGATGTCACCGCGATCATGCGGCGCTTCCTATCGCTGCCGAGTTGCTGCAATACGGTATCCACATTGCGTCCGATACCGGACTTAAGCCTGGACAACCGGGGCGGGTGATGTCATATTTTGAAGGTCCTTGAGACGCTATATCAAAGCGTTCAAGTTCTTCCACCTCGTGGGGCCCTTTTGAGCGCCCCTTGCTCACATTGATACATTAGCCGGACGCGCGCGGATCTTTTTATTGCGGACGTCCTGTTATCGGTAATCTCGCGGGGGCGAGGATGAAAGGCGGAGCAAAGCAGCGATCTTTTGACGTGATGGGCTTACTCACCCAGCACAACACGCGATGGACCTTGTCCAAGTATCAGGAAAACCAAATCGTCTACGCGCAGGGCGACCCGGCGGATTCAGTCTTTTACGTCCACAAGGGCAAGGTCAAAGTTACCGTCATCTCCAAGCGTGGCAAGGAAGCCATCGTCGCAATCCGGGGGCCGGACGAATTCTGCGGCGAAGGAGCGCTGACGGGGAAGCCGTTCCGCTTGGCCACCGTGACCGCGATGTCGAATTGCGAGATCATACGGCTGGAGAATGAGACTGTGGTCCGCCTCCTGCACCAGAATCAGGAGTTTGCCGACTATTTCCTCGACCACCTTTTGACTCGTGCCGCCCGCGTTGAAGCGGACTTGGTCGACCAATTGTTCAATTCGAGCGAGATGCGGCTGGCGCGGGCACTTTTGCTGTTGGCCAATTTTGGCAACGACCTTGGGCAGGGACCGATCCCCGTAAGGGTGAACCAGGAGACGCTGGCCGCGCTCATCGGCACGACGAGGCCCCGCGTGAGTGTATTCATGAACAAATTTCGCAAGATGGGCTTGATCAAATACAACGGCAAGCTAGAAGTTCAGAAGGCACTGCTGAACTTCGTTTTGAATGAACAACCACATATTAAATCCTAGAAAAATATTAAATCCAAGAAACTTATTAATCCAAGAAACTTATTAATCCAAGAAACATGGGCGCGCGGCTGGATTATTCCGGCGACAAAGAATGAAAGTCGTCGTCGAGCAGGCTGCGCGATCCGTTCCGCTCACTTATATCGGCGACTTTTGCGATGACCAGCCACATTTTCTCCAGATAAAGGAGCGCGGCAGCGGCCTCTGGCGAAGTAGCTTGCTCGGCACATACAGCGTAGATCGCGGCGCGGCATTTGTACGTTGCCGAATTAGATTGTTCTGAAAGCATGTTAACTCCCGCGTCGGAGTCGATCCTTCAGGTTGTACTTTGACAATAGGTCATTGGCAATATTTTCTTTCTCATGTCCGATGCAATATTTCCGCATGCTTACACAACTTATGCGTCTCTCGGACTGCTCTAACGTGCACGGGACTTGCTGTAATTCAAGTCATCTGCTTCCGAGGCTCCCCCGTCTCGAAAACGCGGTGTACCAAAAAGTGTCGTACGGTCCACGCGGCCGGTCGTTCCATTGCTGTGACATTCCCGCGATCACAATAGGCGGCGGCGGATTTCCTCGATGACGATGCTGTTGTCTTGCTCGCTGTCGCCGTGGCGGACGCATGCCTGCAGCACGTCGGCGTGAATTTGCAGAAGCGGCAATTGCTGGCCGGCCTTGCGCGCCTGGTCGAGCATGAGCTGGGTATCCTTGAGCGTCTGGCGAACGCGGCCCTCGGGCGCGAAATCGCCGCCGATCATTTTCGGTCCCTTGGTGTCCATGACCTGCGAGGCCGCGGCCGAGCCGCGGGCGACGTCAAGGAACGCCGCCGGATCGAGCCCGAGGCGGGCGGCAAAGACCAAGCCTTCGGCGAGCGCCAGGCGGTTGAGGCCGAGAATGAGATTGACGGCGAGCTTGGCGCGGCCGCCGTCGCCGACCTTGCCGATGTGGAAGCTCTTGGCAAACAGCGCGTCGAGCGCCGGCGCGGCGTCGGCCGCGATTTTTGCTTCACCGCCGATCAAGCCGACGCCGTCACCCTGGCGGACTTGTTCGCTCGTGCCCGAGACCGGCGTCTCGAGAAAACGCAATTTGTCGCCGACGCGCGCGCCGAGCGCCGCAATGCGGTCGGGATCGCAGGTCGAGGTGACGAGCACGATCTTGCCGGCCGCCGCCGGGATGAGCGCGCGCTCGACCACATCCTCGACCTGCTCGGTGTTGAACACGGCGACCACGATCGGATCGCATTTTTGCGCGATATCGGTGAGCGTGGCGGCCTGAGCGCCGAAACTTGCCAGCCGCGCGTTCTTCGCCGGGTCGACGTCGTAGCCGATGACGGTAAATCCCGCCGCGATGAGGCGGCGGGCGTAGACCTCGCCCATGAGACCGACGCCAATGACGCCGACGGCTGTGCGCGGCGCCATGGTCTATTCCAGCGGCGCAATGCTGAGATCGCGCGCCAGTGCATCGAGACTGTCGCGCAGCGCTTTCGGAATCGGCACGCCGTGGGCGCGGCGCTCCAGAAGCTTGGCGTGGCTCTGTTCGCCCGGCAGAAAGATGCGCTCGACGCCTGGCAGCCGCTTCGAGCCGCGGATATCGCGAATCACCTGATCGACGCTACGCTTGAATTCCGCCGCCGGCATGAAGGCATCGATCGAAATCGCCGCGATGGCTTGGCCGGTATTGGTCGCCTTGCCGGTCTCCTTGACGAAATCGACGACATCGCGGCCCAGCGCCGCGCGATTGAGCGCACCGGCGAGGATGCCGATGATCAGGCTCAGCCCGTAACCCTTGTAATCGCCGATCGGCAGCAGGTGGCCCTCGTCGGCGCGCTTCGGATCGGTCAGCGGCTTGCCGTCCTTGTCGATCATCCAGCCGACCGGCATTTGCTCGCCGCGCTGCGCCTTGAGCCGCACTTTGCCGTAGGCAGCGACGGTCGGCGCCATGTCGAGCACAATGGCGGGTTCGTGCTCCGCCGGCACCGCGACCGCCATCGGGTTGGTGCCGAGCAGGCTCTCGCTGCCGCCCCAGGGCGGCAAGTGGTTGTTGCTGCCCACGGCGAAATAGAGCCCGATCATGTCGTGGTGCAGCGGCAAGGTAACGTAGAGCGCTGCCGGGCCGGCATGATTGCTCATGTGCGCCCCGACCCAGCCGATGCCGGTCGCCTTGGCCTTTTCGATCGCAAGGTGCGCGGCGCGGCGCATCACCAGGTGGCCCATGGCATTGTCGCCGTCGATCAGCGCCGCCGAGGGCCGGTCGCTGATGACACGGATATTTGGCTTGGCATTAACGCCGGCGGCCCGGATGCGGCGCACATAAAGCGGCAGCCGGATCACGCCATGAGTGTCGCTGCCGCGCAGGTCGGCCTCGACCATGAGCCCGGCGACGGTTTCCGCATCCTGCGCGGGCAGGCCGGCCGCGACAAGGGCGCGGGTGATGAAGGCGGCGAGCTGGTCGGCGGCAATTCGCGTATCGTTCGTGGTCATGCTGGTCATGCTTCCCCTGCGTGGCAGAGACTGGTTTAACGCCAGGCCGCACCATAAGATCAAGCGAGCTTCGGAGGTAAGCCCATTATGAGTACGACGACCGCAGAAAAACTCGGCACCATCAATGCCTGCTTCGGGACCTATCCGCAGACCCAGGCGCTGAAAGCCGGCCAGATCAAGTCCGACCGCGTGAAGCTCAATCTCACCGAGGTCAATCCGGTCTACAAGGCCTTCAGCATGATGGTGCGCGAGCAGAAGTTCGACATTTGCGAGATGGCGATCGTCAGCTATCTGCAAGGCAAGGCCTACGGCAAGCCGATCACGCTGTTGCCCGCCACCATGGTGGGCCGCTTCCAGCACGGCACCATGCTGTACAATTCCGAGCGCGGCACCGTGACGCCCCACGCGCTCGAGGGCCGCCGCATCGGCGTGCGCTCGTTCGCCCAGACCACCGGCTGCTGGCTGCGCGGCATTTTGTGGAAGGACTACGGCCTCGACAACAGCAAGGTGAAATGGGTGACGTTCGAGGACGCGCACATTCCCGAGTTCAAGGATCCGCCCGGCGTCGAGCGCGCCGCCGACGGCAAGGACATGACCGAGATGGTGCTCGACGGCGAGCTCGACGCCGCGATCTTCGGCACCGTGCTGCCGTCCGATCCGCGGCTGAAAAGCGTCATTCCCGATCCCGACGCCGCCGCCAAGGAATGGTATAAGAAATACAACACCGTGCCGATCAACCACATGGTGGTGGTGAAGAACGACGTGGTGAAATCCGATCCCGGCGCGGTGCGCGAAGTGTTCCGCATGCTGCACGACAGCAAGAAAGCCGCCGGCCTGCCCAAGCCCGGCGCCGTCGACACGCTGCCGTTCGGCTTCGACGCGGTGAAGCCCGCGCTCGAGCTGATGTCGAGCTACGCGCTGGAGATGAAGATCATCCCGCGGCGCTATTCGGTCGAGGAGTTGTTCGACGACACCACGCGGGCGCTGTAGGCCTGAACTCGGCGCGCGTCTCCCTCGCCCCGCGTGCGGGGAGAGGTGAAGAGATGCGTAAACCATTACGGCGAACGCCCCAACAATACCTCAGATTCCGACATAATCGGTCACGATCCGGCCGCCTCCACCGGCTGTGATGGGCTCGGCCTGTTGGCCGTGGGGTATGGCAATGGACGGCCGGGGACTTGCCGCCATTCTTTCGGTAATCTTGTCGATATTCCTTCTGATCGCAGCGTGTGCCGACGCAGCGGCGGCGGCGAAGGATTCCGCGATCACCGTGACCGGCAATCGGCATGTCGGTGCCGACACGATCCGCGCATATTTTCATCCTGCGGCGGACGGCAAGCTCGACGCCGGCGAGCTCGATGCCGCGCTCAAGCGCCTTTATGCCACCGGGCTGTTCCAGAACGTGAAAATCTCGCACGACGGCGACGCCGTGTTCGTGTCGGTCGTCGAAAATCCGACCATCATCCGCGTCGCCTTCGAGGGCAACCACAAGCTCAAGGATGCCGATCTCAAGAAGGATTTGCAGTCCAAGGAAAGCGGCCCGCTGTGGCGCGCCTTCGTGCAGAGCGACGTCGAGCGCATCGCCGCGCTTTATCGCCTGCGCGGCTATTTCGAAACCGGCATCGTGCCGAAAACGATCAAGCTCAAGGACGACAGGGTCAATCTCGTCTTCGAGATCAAGGAAAACGAAAAACTCGCGGTCCGCCAGATCGTGTTCGCCGGCAACGCCGCTTTCCCGCGCAACAAGCTCAGCGGCGTGGTCAAGACCGGCGTCACCAATCCGTTGAGCTTTGCGCTCGACAATGACAGCTACGATGCCGACAAGGTCGCGAACGACGGTGACCTCTTGCGCAAATTCTACCGCGCGCACGGCTTCGACGATGTCCACGTCGTTGCGTCGTCGCGCTACGACGTCGACAAGGCCGGCGTCGTCGTTGTCTTCAAGATCGACGAAGGCCCGCAATACCGCTTCGGCAAGGTCGATATCGACTCGCGCCTGAAGACAGTCGCCGCGGCGGAGCTGGTGCAGTATCTGCGGCCCCGACCCGGCGAGGTGTATGATGCCGACGCGGTGGACAAGACCGTCGGGGATCTGGCGATGCAGCTCGCCAAAAGCGGCGAGCCGTTCGCCAATGTGTCGGTGCGAATGAGCCGCCTGGCGGACCGCCACCTGATCGATCTCGTCTACACCATCGACCAGGGCAAGCGGCTCTATGTCGAGCGCATCGAGATCCACGGCAACATCAAGACCCGCGACGAGGTGATCCGCCGCGAATTCGATTTCGGCGAGGGCGACGCCTATAACCGCGCGCTTGTCGACCGCGGCGAGCGCCACCTCAAGGCGCTCGGCTATTTCAAGTCGGTGAAGATCGACGCCAAGCCGGGCTCGGCGGCCGATCGCGTCGTCCTCGATGTCGCGGTCGAGGAGCAGCAGACCGGCGATTTCTCCATTGCCGGCGGCTATTCCACGACCGACGGCTGGCTGGCCCAGGTCAGCGTCAGCGACAGGAATTTCCTCGGCACCGGCGACATCGCCAAGGTCTCGGCGATGTACGGCCAATATGCCCGCGGCTTTGTCGTCGGCTTCACCGACCCCTATGCACTCGGCCCCCGGGTCTCGCTCGGCGGCGAATTGTTCGGCAAGCAGACGTTCGCCAACAGCAATCAGTCCTATGACACGTCGCTCTACGGCGCCAAGCTTCTGCTCGGCACGCCGCTGAGCGATCAGCTCGGCGTGACGTGGAATTACTCGATCTATAAGCAGGGCGTGTCGTTGCCTGCAGGAACTGCCGCGTCGCTGCCGATCCAGCAGGCGGCGCAGGCCGGCCCCTCGTGGGTGTCTTCCGTCGGCAACAGCGTCGTCTATGCGGCGCTTGACGATGCCAGGCGTCCGACCGACGGTATCCGCGTCCAGACCAATAACGATTTCGCCGGCCTCGGCGGCGCCACCAAATTCGCGCGCACCACCGAAGACATTCGTTATTACCATCCGATCGCCGGCGACGTGGTCGGCATGGTGCGGACGCAGGGCGGCTACATCACGCCGTGGGGCGGCCAGCCCTTGCCGCTGATCAACGGCTTCTTCGGCGGCCCGCAGCTGGTGCGCGGCTTCGCGCCCAACGGTTTTGGCCCGCGCGACATCACGCCCGGCACGACGATGGATAATGTCGGCGGCAATGTCTATTGGACTTCGTCGGCCGAATTGCAGGCGCCGGTTCCGCTGGTGCCTGCTGACGCGCAATTGAAGATGGCATTGTTCTCCGACGTCGGCAGCTTGTGGGCCAGCGGCGCATCGAGCGTGTCGAACCTGTCCACCCTGTCGCCGTCGCAACAAATCGCCAATTCGCGCTCACTGCGCGCCTCGGCCGGCGCCAGCCTGATCTGGGATTCGCCGTTCGGGCCGCTGCGGGTCGACTACGCCTATCCGTTCGCCAAGCAGCCTTACGACGTCACCCAGCGCCTGCAATTTACCGCCGGCGCCTGGTGATTGAGTCGTCATTGCGACTCACACGTATTTCAGCGTGATGCCGCCGTCGACCACGAGCTCGAGGCCGGTGACGTAGCGGCTCTCGTCGCTGGCGAGATAGACCGCGGCCCAGGCAACATCCCAGGCGTCGCCGCCAAATCCCATCGGTACCTGGCGGTCGCGGGCGCGCCACATCTCCTCGACGTCGCCGCCGGCGTAACTCCTGGCGAGGCCGGCGCTGTGCTCGACCATCGGCGTCTTCATCAGTCCGGGCAGGATAGCGTTCACCCTGATCCGCTTGGCGGCATATTCGACCGCGGTGGTTTTGGTGAGCTGGTTGAGGGCTGCCTTGGTGGCGTAATAGGTCGCGTAGGGCACGCCGGTGTAGCGGATCGACGCGATCGAGGAGATGTTGATGATCGAGCCGCCGCCCTGCCGCTCCATGAGCGGGATCACGTGCTTCATGGTCAGGAAGGCGCTTTTGAGATTGACGGCGAAGACGTGATCCCAGGCGGCCTCCGACAGTTCGACCACGCCTCCCATCTCGGCAATGCCGACATTGTTGTCGAGCACGTCGATGCGGCCGAACGCCGAGACGCAGGCTTCGACCATGGCGGCGACATCGCCGGCCTTGCTGACGTCGGCGCGGTGCGCAGTCGCCTGGCCGCCTTCGCCCTTGATGATCCGCGCGGTTTCTTCGGCGGCCGCCGGATTGATGTCGGCGCAGAACACGCGGGCGCCCTCGCGTGCGAACGCCACTGCCGTCGCCTTGCCGTTGCCCCATCCCGGCCCGATCGAGCCGGCGCCGACGACCAGCGCCACCTTGCCCTTGAGCCGATCGGTCATGGCGGTCCTCCCGTTTCAGGCCTTCACTGTCTTGGCGTCGAGCTCGCGCAACTCGGTCTTGAGGATCTTGCCGTAATTGTTCTTCGGCAGCGCGCTCACGAACACATAATCCTTCGGCCGTTTGAACCGCGCGATGCCGTTGAGGCACAGCGCATCCAGCTCGTCGCGATCGGCGTCGCCGACCACATAAGCGACGACGACCTCGCCCCATTCCGGATCAGGCCGGCCGATCACCGAAACCTCGCGGACGCTTGGGTGTTCGAGCAGGATTTCCTCGACCTCACGCGGATAGATATTGGAGCCGCCGGAAATGATGACGTCCTTGGAGCGGTCCTTCAGCGTCAGATAGCCTTCGGCATCGAAGGCGCCGACGTCGCCGGTATGCAGCCAGCCACCGCGCAACGTCGCCGCCGATGCTTCCGGATTGTTCCAGTAGCCCGGCATCACCACGTCGCCGCGGCACAAAATCTCGCCGGCCTCGCCGGTTGGCAACGCGCGATCGTCGGCGTCGGCAATCGTCACTTCGAGGCAGCCGAAGGGCCGGCCGGCGGAGCCCAGCCGTTCGGCCCAGCGCGGATGATCGCGGTCGGCAATCTCTTGCTTCGACAAAGTGGTGATGGTCATCGGGCTTTCGCCCTGGCCGTAAATCTGCGCGAAGCGCGGACCGAAGCGATCGATGGCGGCGCGCGCGTCGGCGACATACATCGGCGCGCCGCCCCAGACGATGGTTTTGATGTGATCGGGATCGCATTCCGCGTCGCATTCAACGAGCCGCTTGACCATGGTGGGTGCGGCGAACATCGACGTGCCCGGCCACGCGTCGATGAGGCCCATCACTTCGTCGGCTTCGAAACCGCTCGATTCCGGCACCACGTTGACGCCGAGCCGCGCCACGTGCGCCATCATGTAAAGGCCGGAGCCGTGGCTCATCGGCGCGGCATGCAGGAGCTGACTGCCGGGCGCGATGGGATTGACCTCGCTCGCATAGGCGAAGCTCGCCGCCGCCAGCACGCGATGAGTAAGCATGGCGCCCTTCGGCCGGCCCGTGGTGCCCGAGGTGTAGAACAGCCACGCCAGATCGTCGCCATCGCACGGCTGCGGTGCGATCGGATCGGCGGCGAACAGCGCGTCGTAGTCGCGGCTGCCGATCACGATCAGCCGTTCCAGTGTCGGCGGCGCGTGCGGCGCGATCTCGGCGTCCAGTCCGTCCGATGCAAAACAGATGCGGGCGCCGGAATGCTGCAGAATGTAGCCGAGCTCGCGGCCGTGCAGCTTGGCGTTGGCCGGCACCGCGGCGAGCCCGGCATGCCAGATGCCGAACATGAGCTCCACATAGTCGGGGCAGTTCTTCGCCGCGATGGCGACACGGTCGCCCGGTTGCAGGCCGAAGCGCTCGCGCAGTGACGCCGCCAGCTTGGCCGCGCGTCCGGCAACGTCGCCGTACCGCCTGATCACACGTTCGCCCAATCCCAGCGCCGGCCGGTCGCCGTGACTCAATCCCGCGCGATGGAGCCAAAGCGCGAGATTCACGGCTTCAGCCTTTCCATAGCGGGGCAAATTGCGCGGCGACCGCGTCCTCGTATTTCAGGTCGCCCTGCAGCACGCCCTGCCTGCGCAAAAACGCCGTCATGCCGGCAATGAAATCGCGCGACAGCGTGGCGTCGTAGTACGGCAGGTCGCGGCGGATCAGCTCGGTGATCAGGCCGGCCTCGGCCGGAGGAAACAGCTTCCGTCCGACTTCACCGGCGCGCGATACATCGCCTTTCAATGCGGCCTGCGTCTTGACGATGGCACGCACCGCCGCGGCGACTTTGTCGGGCGAACGTGCGATCAGCTCGTCCGACGCCGTGATGGCCGCCGCCGTAAAATTGAAACATGGCTTCGGTCCGTCGCCGCGGCGGGCGTCGATGACGACGGTGCCGTATCCGCCGCGCACCGCGACCTCCGCGCCCATGCCGTTGGCCCAAAAGCCGTCGAGCTTCCGGTCTTCGAGCGCCTTCGATGCCATGACGCCGAAATTCGGCACGTCGCCGATGAGCCCCGGCACGGGTGCGATATTGACCTTGTCGCGTTCGAGATCAATGCCGGCCGCTATCAGCAGTCCGCGCAGGCCGGTATTGACCCACGGCGCGGCGCCGATGGTGCGGCCCTTGACGACGCTGAGATCGCCGCGCTTGGCGCCGAGATCGGAGCGCATCACCAGAAACCAGTACATGCCCTGGGCTTGCGCCGCGATCAGCTTGGCGCCCTTGTAGCCGGGAAACGCCGCCGGCACCGCGTGCGCCGCGCCGCCGACGAAATCGATCTTGCCGTCGCGTAGCGCTTCGTAGGCCTTGTCGACGGGGTAGACCAGCTCGAGCGAGACATCGAGCCCTTCGGCCTTGAAGAAACCGAGCTCGACCGCGGCCTCGGCAACGAAATAGGACGGCGAGATTTTATCCGGGACTGCAAGCTTCATGACGATTTCTTTCCATCAAGCAACCAGCCAAACTTTTCTCGCGCCTTCTTGGCGACTTCCGGGCTCGGCGTATTGCTCGGCGGAAATTTCTCGCGCCAGTGCCACGGCTTGCAGGCATTGATCAACGCCACCGAGTGCGTGAAGTCGCCGGCGGCGCGGCGCTCCGGCGGGATCGCCGGGTCGGCGCTGGAATCCCATGAGCCGGTGATGAACTGGATCGATTCCTTGGGATCGGTGCGCGTCAGCATCGCCCACAGCATCTGATCGAGATTGGTGACGTCGACGTCGTCGTCGCACACCACGATGTATTTCGAGGCATAAGCCGAGGCGCCGCATTGCGCCGCGACGTGGGCGGCCTGCACGGCGTGGCCGGGATAGCGCTGCGTGATCGAGACCGCATGCAACATGCGCGCGCCGCCGACCTCGTGGCACCACACCTGCTGTATGCCGGGCACGCCCGCATTGGTCATGTTCTGCCGGATCATCGCCGAGCGCATCACGGCGCGATAGCGCGCCATCTCGTCGGGCCCGCCGCCCATCGGCGGCACGCCGACCAGGATCGGATCGTTGCGGTGATAGATCGCGGCGATGTCCAGCACCGGGATCGGCCGCTTGCCGCCGGCATAGTGTCCGGTCCATTCGCCGAACGGGCCTTCGTCCTGGCGCTTGTCGGGGGTAACGAAACCTTCCAGCACGATCTCGGCATTGGCCGGGAAGGGCAGGCCGGTGAGTTTGCCGCGCACCATCTTGGTCGGTCGGCCGCGCATGCCGCCGACGATGTCCAATTCGAACGTGCCGTAAGGCGCCTCGACGCCGCCATAGAAGAACGCCAGCGGATCGCCGCCCAGCACCATCACCACCGGCATGGCTTCGCCGCGCGCCCAATATTTCTCGCGATGGATATAGCCGTGATGGCCGCGCGCGGTGACGAAGCCGACCGACTTCTTGTCGTGCACCATGGCGCGATAGGCGCCGGCATTGAGCCAGTTCTCCTCCGGATCGCGGGTGATGCTGTAGGTGCCGGTGCCGATGTAACGGCCGCCGTCCTTCTCGTGCCAGATCGGCGAGGGGAATTTGGTCACGTCGATGGCGTCGCCGGTGAGCACGTTCTCCAGCACCGGGCCGTCGTCGACGATCTCATGCGCAAGCAATTTCGGGTCCACCAAATAGGCTTCGCGATAAGCGTCGCTCAATTCCCACTTGTTGAGGTGATCGGGAAAGCCGAGCGTCATGTTGCGCCGGGTGCCGGCGAACATGTTGAGCAGCACGCGAAAGCCCTTCGGGCAGCCGGGGACATCGTCGAACACCACGCAGGGCCCGTCCTCGGCGCGCAGGATCGCCTCGGCGGCAAGCCCGATATCCTCCTGCCAGCTGGCGCCCTTGACGTTTTTGACCTCGCCGAGCGCTTCGGCGGCCGAAAGCCATTCGCGTAAGTCGTCGTAGCCGATCGCGGCCTTGATATTACTGTGCTGGTTCATGGGGTACTCCAGGTGCGGCGGTCAGGATGGCCGCCGCGCCGGGCTTGTCAATCTTGTTTTGAGTTTTCAATTTTCCGCATCATGAGATTACGCTCGCTAGCGAGTGATAGCGAATTTCGAGTCGGCCTCCTGCATTCGTCTAATGACACTCAGATATGCGAAGCTGTCGTCGCATCGAACAGTTGCAATCGTGCATA
>Ga0307476_10000221_pt1 | contig 54573 bp, 44 predicted proteins | sample atmos_gasesECM2C_2_FD_203314 | JGI IMG/M metagenome (GOLD analysis project Ga0307476, IMG submission 203314) | Hardwood forest soil microbial communities from Morgan-Monroe State Forest, Indiana, United States - atmos_gasesECM2C_05 | ecosystem: Environmental > Terrestrial > Soil > Temperate... | reverse complement strand
ACGCGGGTGGCACGGGCACCGCGAAGAACCGTGTGCTCAGCGCCGCCTCCGCATCAACGGGAGGTGCGACGTCTGCCCGCGGGAGCGGAACCGAGCGACCCGTGCGGCGCGCGGACGATGTCGCGCCGACCCTGCAGTCGATGGCCGAGCGTCTGGCGCAGGATCATGCCAAGCGTTTCAAGCTGAGCGTCAACGGACTCGGCCAGGTGCCTACGCCGTACGCCGCCACGATCAAAGACTGCCTGATCCAGATGTTGCGCAACGCCGCCGTGCACGGCATCGAGACGCCCGACGTGCGCACAACGTCCGCCAAGCAGGCCGTCGGCACCGTGCGCATCGATTTTCGCAAGTCCGCGGACGGCTACGAGCTCGTATTCGAGGATGACGGCGCGGGCATCTCGACCGATGCGTTGAAGTCGGCGGCGGTGAGCCGTCAGCTCATCACGGCGGAAGAAGCCGCCGCGATGGAGAACCGCGCCGCGATGGCGCTGATCTTCCGGCCGGGCTTCACGACGCAGCAGGATGTATCGATGGATGCCGGCCGCGGCGTTGGCATGGACGTCGTCGCGCGCAGCGTCTATGCGCTGGGCGGGAAGATCGGGGTTACGACGCACCCGGGAAGATTCACGCGCTTCCGCATCACTCTGCCGGCAGCCGCCGAGCCGGTCAGCAGTACGGCGGTCGCCTGAGGACGCGCGCTTCATGATATTCGGCGGACGACAACAGACTAACGGCAAGGCGCGGCGCTCACTCAAGCTGATGATCGTCGATGATTCCAACATCATGCGCCGGCGCATCGAGCGCTCACAGCAGTTCGACGAGCTCGAGCTCGTCGGCACGGCGGGCAACGGCGTCGAGGCGCTCGAACTCTTCCAGAAGACCGACCCCGACGTGGTGACGATGGATCTCACCATGCCGCGGATGGACGGCATCGAGTGCATCGGGCGGCTGGTGGCGCTCAAGCCCTCGATCCGCATCCTGGTGATCTCGGCACTGGCCGACAAGGCGACTGCGGTGGAGGCGATGGAGAAGGGTGCAAACGGCTTCCTCAACAAACCCTTCACCGACCGGCAGTTGAACGAGGCGATAGCGGAGCTGATGCGCTGATGCTGTACGAACAGGAATTGAAGACTTTCGTCGAAGGGACGACGAATTTCTTCGAAGTCGCTGCCCAGCAGGCGGCGACCATTGGCTCGCCCTACCTGATGGAAGGCTCGCCGGCGGTGCACGAGTACACCGGCGTCATCAACATCTCCGGCAAGCGCGAAGGCGTGGTCTATTTCACGGCGCCGAAGGCGATGCTGACAGTGCTGCTGATGAAGATGCAGGAGCACGACTTCAGCCACGAGACCATGCGCGACCTGGTCGGTGAGGTCGCCAACACGATCTCCGGTAACGCGCGTCGCGATTTCGGCCGGGACTTCGTGATCTCGGTGCCGAGCGTGCTCTCCGGCGAGAAGCCTGACGTTCCGAAGAGGCCGGGTGTGCGCTCCTTCATCATCCCGATCAACTGGCGCAGCCACTCGGCGAAACTGGTGGTATCGCTCACCTGAGGGACGAGCCGTCCCGGCCCACCCACCGCGGCGCGCGCCAGCCGCTACTCCGGTTGGCGTCGGATGTCGCCCTCACGCCCCCACGATGTTAGGGTCGCGCCAGGCGCGCTCGAACGGCAACCGCCAGGTATTCGGTGCGATGAGCTGGTGGATGGAGTTCGGCCCCCAGGACCCGGGGGCATAAGGACGAACCGGCAGAGGCGCCTCCAGCAGCGGCGTCGACACATCCCACAGCCGCTCGATGCCCTCGGCGGTCGTGAACAGCGTGTGATCGCCCCGCATGGCATCGAGAACCAGCCGCTCGTACGCCTCGAGCACATCACCTACGTAGCCGGTGTCGTGCATCGCGAACTGCAGACTCAGCTTGTCCAGCCGCATGCCGGGTCCGGGACGCTTGCCGTAGAAAGACAAGGACATCTTGGACGCATCGGCCAGATCGAACGTCAGGTGGTCCGGTCCCTGGGCTCCGACGCCGGAATCGGCGGGAAACATGCTGCGCGGCGGCTCGCGAAAGGCAATCGAGATGATTCGCTGGCCTTCGGCGAGGCGCTTGCCGGTGCGCAGATAGAAAGGCACGCCCGCCCAACGCCAGTTGTCGATACAACATTTGAGCGCAATGAATGTCTCGGTATCCGACTCCGCGTCGACGCCCTCTTCGGACCGATAGCCGCTGTACTGCCCGCGGACAACGTCGGCCGGCCTGATCGGCAGCATGCTGCGGAAAACCTTGTTCTTCTCCTCGCTGATGGAAGCCGGCTCGAGCGACGTCGGCGGCTCCATTGCCATGAAGCCGAGAATCTGGAAGAGATGCGTGACCACCATGTCGCGATAAGCGCCGACGGTCTCGTAGAAGGCGACCCGCTTGCCGAGATCGATCTTCTCCGGCACGTCGATCTGCACGTGATCGATGAAATTGCGGTTCCAGATCGGCTCGAACAGTCCGTTGGCGAACCGGAAAGCGAGGATGTTCTGCGCGGGCTCCTTGCCGAGGAAGTGATCGATGCGAAAGATCTGCTCCTCGGCGAAGACCTCGTGGAGCCGGGTATTCAATGAAACGGCACTCTCGAGATCGACTCCGAAGGGCTTCTCCATCACGACCCGCGAGCGCTCCACCAGGCCGGCCTCGCCGAGCAGCCGCACCGCCGACAGCGCAGCGTTCGGCGGCACGCTCAGGTAGTGCAGCCGGCGGCTCTCCCCCCCGCCAAAGGACCGCTCGGCCTCTTCGACCTTCGCTTTGAGCGGGCCCGCGCCGGCAGCGAGCGGCAGGTAATCGACGTTCGCGGCGAAGGCGCGCCAGGCTTCCTCAGTACCCTTGCGCGTCCCGAACTCCTGCAGCGCCGCGCGCACGAAGCCGCGGAACTCGTCCGGGGACTTGTCCTCGAGCGACACGCCGACTATGCGGTAGCCCGGGATGAAACCGGTGGCGCACAGGTGAAACAGGCCAGGCAGGAGCTTGCGCCGCGAGAGATCGCCGGTGGCGCCAATGAGAACGACGACCTGTGGATACTTCGGACCTACCCCGTGGGGAATCTTCGCCACCGCCGGATCTCCCGTCAGCCTCGTAGTGGTGCACCCACGGCTGCGCCGGAGAGTAGCCGAGCTACCTGCTCGATGCCATCCCGCATTTGAAAGCTCTGCGCAGAGATTGTGCGCAGAGGTCTTGCGCATGCTTGCTGCGCAGATGGCCTGCGCAAGGGTCATGCGCAGAGGTCATGCGCGGAGGTTATGCGCAGAGGCATGCGCAGGGGTTATGCGCAGATGTCATGCGCACGCCTCATGCCCGCGCCTCATGCGCACAAGGCATGCGCATGCGATTTAAAGGAGGGGGTCACACACGCAGGGGCGGACAGCGCCGCCCCCGCCTAGCTCCGCGCCGGAGCCTCCACTGGAATCTCGTCGGCCCGCAGCCGGTAGCCGAGCCCGGTCTCGGTGACGAGGTAGCGCGGCTGGCGCGGATCGGGCTCGAGCTTCGCGCGCAGGTTCTTGATGCACACTCGCAGGCTTCGCGAATCGTCCTGCCGCTCCGGTCCCCACACCTCGCGGATGAGCTGTCGCTGCATGACGATCGAGCCGAGATGGCGTGCAAGGCAGGCGAGCAACCGGTACTCGAGCGGCGTGAAATGCACCTCCCCCTCGGCGTTGCGTGCTTCGCGTCTGCCTAAGTCCACCTGCATCGGTCCGAACTGCAACGCCGCCGCGGGGGAGGCGCCCCGCACGTCGCGGCGCAGTGCGGCGCGCAGACGCGCGAGCAGCTCCGGGGCACTGAAGGGCTTGGTGACATAATCATCGGCGCCGGCATCGAGCGCGGCGATCTTCTGCTCCTCCATCGCCCGCGCCGAGAGCACGACGATCGGCACCTGCGACCAGCCGCGCACGCGGCGGATCACGGTCAGCCCGTCGCTGTCGGGAAGCCCCAGGTCGATCAACAGCAGGTCGGGTTTGTGGCTGCGGGCCTCGATCTCGGCACGCAGCGCGGTATCGGCCTCGATGCAGCGGTAGCCGGAGCTCTCGAGCAGCACCCGCAGCACGGTGCGGATGGCCGGCTCGTCCTCGATGATGAGGACCTGGTACATCGCCTGCGTCATGCCGCACTCTCCGGCGAGCCCTCAGTCGCCGGCAGCGTGAACACGAAGCGCGCACCACCGCCCTGGCGGCGTTGCGCCTCGATCTCGCCGCCGTGGGCGCGAATGATGGCCTGGCAGATCGCAAGTCCGAGGCCGACGCCGGCTATGGCGCCCTCATCGCTCCCGCGCTGAAACTTCTCGAACAGTCGCGCCGGGTCGCCCTCCGGCAGGCCCGGCCCCTCATCGTCCACCGCCACGCGCACGAACTCGCGGTCCGGGTCGGTCACCGCGCCGATCGTCAACCGGGTGCCGGGGGGCGTGTACTTGACGATGTTGTCCAACAGGTTGGTGACGACCTGCACGATGAGTGTCGCATCCACCCAGACGGGCGGGAGATCGGCGGCGAGGCGCAGCTCAATGGGGTGGGCGCTCAGCCTCTCGGCGTAGTTCGCCAGCGCCGTGCCGAAGAGGTCATCGAGCGTCTGCCAATCGCGGCGCAATACCACTTGCCCGGACTCGAGGCGCACCAGGTCGAGGACATTCGAGACCAGCTCCGACATCTCGCGCGCTTTGCTCTCCACGGAGCGCGCGAGCTGAACGCGCGTCGCCTCATCGAGGCTTGCCCCGTGCTGAGCCAGCGTGCCGCCGGCGCCGGCGATTGCCGCGAGGGGGGTGCGCAGGTCGTGCGAGATGGAAGCGAGCAGCGTGTTGCGGAGCGTCTCGCGCTCGGCCGCCAGGCTCGAAGCCTCGGCGATCTCGGCGAGCCGTGCGCGCTCGATTGCGAGCGCGATCTGTCCGGCGAAAGTCCCGAGAAGGTGGCTTTGCTCCGGCAGCAGCACGCGGCGCGGGTTGCTGGGCAGCACCGCGAGAACTCCCACGGTGCGCTGCTCGTCGCCGAGCGGCACGTACAGTCCGCGCGCCGCCGGTAACGTATCCGAGCCGAGACCGGCCTGACGGCCATGGTCGGCCACCCACTGGGCAACTGCCAGATCCGCCCCACGGAAGGAGCTCTCGAGCGGCGGCTCGGCCGGGTAGCGCAGCTTCCCGCCCCCCACCGGGAGCAGCACGACGGCCTGGGCCTGGAAGACCTCCGCGACATGCCGCACGGCGACGCGGGCCATGTTCTCGATCCCGCGAGTGACCGCGAGCTCGCGGCTCATGGCATACAACAGCGCCGTGCGCCGCTCGCGGGCGCCCGCGACGCGCGTCTGCTGACGCACACTCGCGGTGAGCGAGGCGATGACCAGCGCGATGGTCAGCATCGCCGCGAAGGTCACGAGGTACTGCGCATCGGAAACCGCGAACGAGAAGCGCGGGGGCACGAAGAAGAAATCGAACGCTGCCACATTGAGGACAGCGGTGAGAGCCGAGGGCCCACGGCCGAGTCGCAGGCCTGCCACCGTCACTCCGAGCAGATAGATCATCACCAGGTTCGAGAGCTCGAAGTGCGGATACATCGCGAACGCGAGCAGCGTGCAGCCGACCGAGATCGCGAGCCCCGAGGCGAAACGGTCCCAGCGCACGGTCACCGCCCCCGGCGCCTGAGCTGGCAGTCCGCGCGGCGCGCCGGATGGCGTGGGCGTGGCGCCGATCATCAACACGTCGAAGCCGCGCGCCCGCCGCACCAGCTCGGTAGCGGTGGAGGGGCGAAGCCAGGCGCGCCAGCCGCGGCGCTTCGGCGCGCCGACGATCACGCGAGTGGCATTGCGTACCAGCGCGTACTCGGCAAGTGTTCCGGCAGCCGACGGACCGTCGAGCGTCACGCTCTCGGCGCCGAGAGACTCGGCGAGGCGCAGCACGCTGATACGGCGGTTGCGCTCGGCCTCGGAGAGCCTGAGCAGCGCCGGCGTCTCGACATAGACCACGATCCAGTCCGCATCGAGCGCGTCGGCGATACGCTTGCCGGCGCGCACCAGCTCCTCGGCCTGTTCGTCCGGACCGACCGCGACCAGCACACGATCTCCGGCAATGCGCGTCGGTATGCGCCCAGCCGGCAGCGCGCGCGCGGCGGCCTCGACACGGTCGGCAACGCGGCGCAGTGCGATCTCGCGCAGCGCCATGAGGTTCTGCTTGCGGAAAAAACGCTCGACCGCGGTACCAGCCTGCTCGGCGACGTATACCTTGCCGGCGTGCAGCCGCGCGATGAGGTCATCGGGCGGCAGGTCGATCAGCTCGATGTCGTCGGCGTCGTCGAAGACGTGATCGGGTAGCGTCTCGCGCTGGCGCACGCCGGTGATCTGGAAGATGAGGTCGTTGAGGCTCTCGAGGTGCTGTACGTTGACGGTCGTCCAGACATTGATGCCCGCCTCGAGCAGCTCGTCGACGTCCTGCCAGCGCTTCGGATGACGCGGGGGCGGCTCGCCGCCGGCGACGTTCGAGTGCGCTAACTCGTCGACCAGCAGGATCTGCGGATGGCGCGAGAGTGCCGTATCGAGGTCGAACTCGAGGCGCACGATGCCGCGGTAGCTCACCGGCAGCGGTGGCAACCGCGGCAATCCTTCGAGCAGCCCCTCGGTCTCGACACGCCCATGCGGCTCGACGTAGCCGACCAACACATCGGTCCCCGAGGCCCGGACGCTGCGCGCGGCCTCGAGCATCGCATAGGTCTTGCCGATGCCGGCGGAGGCACCAAAGAAGATGCGCAGGCGGCCGCGGCGCTCACGCGCCTGCTCCGCCTCGACGCGCTTCAGCAGTTGATCGGGATCGGGCCGGGTCTCGGCCATGCTGACATCACTTCAGCGCATCGAGTGCCAGATTCAGCTCCAGCACGTTGACGCGCGGCTCGCCGAGAAGTCCGAGCAACCTACCCTCGGTGTGCGCGGCAATCAATGCCTGTAGACGAGCAGGCGGCAGCCCGCGCGCCCGCGCGACTCGGGCAGCCTGGTAATTGGCAGCCGCCACGCTGATATGCGGGTCGAGGCCGCTGGCGGAGGCGGTGACCAGATCGACCGGGACCCTGGCTCGATTACCCGGGTCGGCGGCCTGCAGTGCGGCGATGCGCGCCTTGATGGCGTCGGTGAGCTGGGGATTCAGGGGGCCGAGGTTCGAGGCGTTGGACGCGATGCCGTTGTAGGGCTGCGGCGTGGTCGCGGAGGGGCGACCCCAGAAATGCCCCGGATCGCTGAAGCTCTGTCCGATGAGCGTCGAGCCGATTGTCTGCCCGTCGCGCGTGAGGAGGCTGCCGGCGGCCTGATGCGGGAAGAGAAGCTGCGCGATGACGGTGACGACGAGCGGGTAGACGATACCGGTCAGGAAGGTCAACAACAGAAACAACACGGCGGCCGGGCGCAGCACCCCCGCAATCCATGGCGTAGGCAGGGTGCGGGGCAGCGGCGCAGACCCGTCCGCGGCTTTCACGATGCCGGACTGCGGCGGATGCACAGGTGTCGCAACGCGCGCCGAACGAACGTTCATAACCCGATTCCTCAGACCAGATGTGTGAGCACCAGCACGACATCGACCAGCTTGATGCCGATGAACGGCACGATGATGCCGCCGAGCCCGTAGATGAGAAGATTCCGGCGCAGCAGTGTCGCAGCGCCGAGCGCGCGGTAGCGCACGCCCTGCAGGGCGAGCGGGATCAGCACGACGATGATCAGCGCGTTGAAGATGACGGCCGACAGGATCGCCGAGAACGGACTCGCGAGGTGCATGACGTTGAGCGCATCGAGCTGCGGATAGGTGGTGACGAAGGCCGCCGGGATGATGGCGAAGTATTTCGCGACGTCGTTGGCGATCGAGAAAGTAGTCAGCGACCCGCGCGTCATCAGCATCTGCTTGCCGGTCTCGACCACCTCGATCAGCTTGGTGGGATTGGAGTCGAGATCCACCATGTTGCCGGCTTCCTTGGCCGCCTGGGTGCCGGTATTCATGGCAACCGCGACGTCCGCCTGCGCGAGCGCGGGGGCGTCGTTGGTGCCGTCGCCCGTCATCGCAACCAGCCGTCCCTGGGCCTGGTGCTCGCGAATGAGTTTCAGCTTCGCTTCCGGCGTTGCCTCGGCGAGAAAGCCGTCGACGCCGGCTTCGGCGGCGATTGCCGCGGCGGTAAGCGGGTTGTCGCCGGTGATCATGACGGTCTTGATGCCCATGCGGCGCAGCTCGCCGAAGCGCTCACGGATGCCGCCCTTGACGATGTCCTTCAGCTCGATGATGCCGAGCACGCGGCCGCCGTCGCTCACGATGAGCGGCGTGCTGCCCCGGCGCGCCACGTCCTGCACGGCAGCTTCCACCGACTTCGGGAAGAGCTGACCGAAGCTCTCCACCTGCTTGCGGATGGCGTCCGCGGCACCCTTGCGAATCTGGCGCTCGCCGATGTTGACGCCGCTCATGCGGGTGTGAGCCGAGAAGTGCACGAACGAGGCGTTGAGCGCGGCGAGGTCGCGCTCGCGGAGCTGGAAACGCTGCTTGGCGAGCACGACGATGCTGCGCCCCTCGGGCGTCTCATCGGCGAGCGAGGCGAGTTGAGCCGCATCGGCCAGCTCCTCCTCGGTCACGCCAGATGCGGGAATGAAAGCCGACGCCTGACGGTTGCCGAGGGTAATCGTGCCGGTCTTGTCGAGCAGCAGCACATCGACGTCACCGGCGGCCTCGACTGCGCGGCCCGAGGTCGCGATCACGTTCGCCTGCAGCATGCGGCTCATGCCCGCAACGCCGATCGCTGAAAGCAACGCGCCGATGGTGGTGGGAATGAGGCACACCAGCAGCGCGATGAGCGCCGTGATGGTAATCGGCGTGCCGAGCTTCTGCACCGTCACGCTGTAAATCGAGTACGGCAGGAGCGTCGCGGTCGCGAGCAGAAACACGAGCGTCAGCGCCACCAGCAAAATGGTGAGCGCAATCTCGTTGGGGGTCTTCTGGCGCTTCGCGCTCTCGACCATGGCGATCATGCGATCGAGGAAGGTCTCTCCCGGGTTGACGGTGACGCGTACGACGATCCAGTCCGACAGTACCCGGGTCCCGCCCGTGACTGCGGAGAAGTCGCCGCCCGCCTCGCGAATCACCGGCGCCGACTCACCGGTGATGGCGCTCTCATCCACCGAGGCCGCCCCGGCGATCACCTCGCCGTCGGCCGGCACGTAGTCGCCGGCTTCGATCAGCACGACGTCGTTGCGCCGCAGTGCATCGGCGCGAACTTGGGTGCTGCGGGTGCGTTGCGCAGGGTCGTCGAGCCGCTTCGCAAACACAGTCTGCTTCAGCCCGCGCAGCGATTCCGCCTGCGCCTTGCTGCGTCCCTCGGCAAGCGCCTCGGCAAAATTGGCGAACAGCACCGTGAACCACAGCCACAGCGCGATGTTGAAGATGAACCAGGCGGGCGCCTCGCCACGTGCGGTGATGGCCTGCACCCATAGCGCGGTCGTCAGGATGCTGCCGATATAGACGACGAACATCACCGGGTTGCGCCACTGCACGCGCGGATCGAGCTTGCGCAGCGAATCGAGCAGCGCTGGACCGAGCAGAGCGCGATCGAACAGGGCGAGCTTGCGACGCGTCATGGGCGGCGCCGACGGATCGGGGGTGTAGCCGGGATCATGGGTGGGCCCACAGCATCAGGTGCTCGACGATCGGACCGAGCGCGAGCGCGGGCACGAAGGTGAGCGCACCGACCAGCAACACCGTACCGATCAGCAGAATGACGAAAGTCACGCCATGCGTGGGCATGGTGCCGTCGCTCACGGGAATGCGCTTCTTGGCCGCGAGCGAGCCGGCTACCGCCAATACCGCCACGATGGGCCAGAAGCGCCCCAGCCACATGCAAAGTCCCAGGGCGCTGTTGTAGAAGAGCGTGTTGGGCGAGATGCCGCCGAAGGCGCTGCCGTTGTTATTGCTCGCAGAACTGAAGGCATAGAGTATCTCGCTGAAGCCGTGCGCTTGCGGGTTGCCCACCGCCCCCTGGCCGGCCGACATGCTCACTGCCACGGCGGTTCCGACCAGCACGATGAACGGCATGACGAGGATCGCGATCGAGCTCATCTTCATCTCGAAGGCCTCGATCTTCTTGCCGAGATACTCGGGCGTGCGCCCGATCATGAGGCCGGCGATGAATACCCCGACGATGGCGAAGATCAGCATCGAGTAGAGTCCCGTGCCGACGCCGCCGTACACGACTTCGCCGAGCTGCATGTTGAAAAGCGGCACGAAGCCGCCGAGCGGCGTGTAGGAGTCGTGGGCGGAGTTCACCGCCCCGCAGGAAGTGCTGGTGGTCACGGTGGCGAACAGCGCCGAGGCGGCGATCCCGAAGCGCGCCTCCTTGCCCTCCATATTGCCGCCCGGCTGCAGCGGGCTGGCCGTTTGATCGACGCCGAAGCGCGCGATGAGCGGATTGCCGCGCTGCTCGTTGTAGCAGGCGATGCTGACCATCGAGACGAACAGGATCGTCATGGCGGCGAACACCGCCCAGCCCTGGCGCGTATCGCCCACCATGCGGCCGAAGGTGTAAGTGAGCGCTGCGGGAATGATCAGGATCGCCAGCATCTCCAGGAGGTTCGAGAGTGCGGTCGGGTTCTCGTAGGGGTGCGCCGAGTTGGCGTTGAGGAAGCCGCCGCCGTTGGTGCCGAGCTCCTTGATGCTCTCCTGGGAGGCGATCGGGCCCATCGGCAGCGTCTGCGTGTGGGTGGTGAGCCTTTCCTGCACCGGGTTGCCGGCCGCATCCTTGAGCGAATTGCCGGCAGCGTCGGCTTTCTGCTGCTGATAGGTCAGCGCCTCCGCCGTGCTCACATCCTTGTAGGCACTGAAGTTCTGGATCACACCCTGCGAGACGAGCGCAATGGCGAGCAGCAGCGCGAGCGGCACCAGTACATAGAGTGTCGAGCGCGTGAGATCCACCCACACGTTGCCAATGGTGTCCGCGCTGTGGCGCGCGAGCCCGCGGATCAGCGCGATCGCCACCACGATGCCGCTGGCAGCCGAGAGGAAGTTCTGCACCGCGAGCCCGAGCATCTGCGTGAGATAGCTCATCGCCGACTCGCCGGAATATGCCTGCCAGTTGGTGTTGGTGGCGAAGCTCACGGCAGTGTTGAAGGCCGAGTCCGGCGTGAGCGCGGCGAACTTCTGCGGATTGAGTGGCAACCACAGTTGCAGCCGCTGCAGCGCGTAAACAGCGAGCGCGCCGATCAGGTTAAGCACCAGCAGGCCGATGGTGTACTGCTGCCAGCTCATCTCCCGTTGGGCATCGACGCCGCACAGCCGGTAGATCCGCTGCTCGAGCGGGGCCCCCGCGCGCAGCGCCCAGATCGGGCGGCCGTCGAAGACGTTCGCCATGTAGAGGCCGACAGGCTTCACGCACACGAGCGTGAGCATAAGAAAGCAGACGATCAGCGTCCCCGCAGCCGCGGTCATCAGAACTTCTCGGGTCGGAAGAGCGCGTACAGCAGGTAGATCAGCAGCGCCACTGTCAGCACGCCGCTCGCTGCGTAGAGAACGCTCACTCGGGCTCTTTGAGACGTGCGAGCGCGACGACCAGCCAGTGGGTCGCAGCGTAGAGCACGAGCAGAGCGAGGATGAAGATCACATCCATCTCGGGGCCATCCTGAACGGAGCGGAACGGTTACGTTACTGCCCCCGCGGTGAGGGCCGCGTGAGGAAACGTGGCCGCGGAACTGTGACGGCTGCACTTTTATCGCGCGTCACTTTCGAGCGTGATTCAGCCTGCATGCAAACGATGCAACCGGGCCGCCTGGGAATCATCACGCTGCGCCGGGAAACCGGCGCGCGGTACGCCCGCATCCACCGCATGTGGGTGAGCGCACGCAATCTCTACCGCCGGCTCCACTCGGAACCCGTCCAGGACCTGGCCGCGTTGCGCGCGGCTGCCGCGCGGCTCGATGATCTCGACCGCGGTCGCGCGGCGCTGCGGCGGGACCTCAAGGCACTGGCCGATTAAGGGGCGCGGGCCCCTCAGCGCGAGCCCCTCAGCGCGACCCCCTCAGCGCGAGCCCCTCAGCGTCGGCCGCCCCCCAGGACGCGCACCGGCAGCATGACGATCGCCCGCAGCAGCTCGAAGACGCCCTCTACGGCGATTCCGGCCAGGCGTAGCGGCAGCGATATCAGCCAGACGAGCGGCCAGAGGATCAGCGCAAGCAGCGCCAGCGGCCAGCACAGCACCAGTAACAAGAGCCAGAGGAGAAAGCCGATCATTTGCGGTCCTCGCGAGGCACGCCTAGAGTTCTCTGCGCATATTTTATGACACACCCTAGTCGGGCACAGCCGACGCCGATTCCTGGCTTCCCGCCGCTGCCTGCGCTGCATCGCGGCGACCGGGTTGCGGTGATCGCCCCCGCGAGCGGCTTCGATCGCAGCTCCTTCGACACGGGGCTGGCGGTGATCGGCGAGCGTTACCGCCTCGAGCACGGTGCCGGAATCTTCGAGCGCCATCGCTATCTCGCCGGGAGCGATGAGCGACGGCTCGAGGAACTGCTCGGCGCCCTCGCCGATCCCGGCGTCCGCGCGGTGTTCTGTGCCCGTGGCGGCTACGGCGCGACGAGGCTTCTCAAGCGCCTCGCCGGCGTCGCGCCCCCCGGAGCACTCAAGCCGCTGGTCGGCTTCTCGGACATTACCGCGCTTCACCTTTGGCTCCAGGGCCACGGGCGCCGCAGTATTCATGGCCCCGTGCTGACGCAGCTCGGGCGTTTGACGCCGGCGACGGCCGAGCGGCTGTTCATGTTGCTCGAGAGCGACCGTCCGGCGGCGCCGCTCGCGGGCTCGGAAACTTACGTGGGCGGCACGGCGGAAGGGATGCTGCTCGGCGGCAACCTCTCGGTTTTCTCGCGGATGCTCGGCACCTCCTTCCTGCCTCCGCTCGATGGAGCCATCCTGCTGCTCGAGGACCAGGGCGAGCGCCCGTACCGCATCGACCGCATGTGGACGCACCTCGAGCTCGCCGGGGTGTTCACGCGCATACGCGGCATCGCGCTCGGCTCTTTCACCGCCTGCGATGAGCCCAACGCGGATTACGGCAGTGGTGACATATTGCGGGAGCTCGCCGTGGCCACGGGTTTGCCCTGCGCGGCTGGCTTTCCTATCGGCCACGGAGAGGTCAACGAACCGCTGCCGCTCGGGGTGCGCGTGCGGCTTGATGCCGATGCTGCGCGCCTCAGCTTCCTCGAGGCAGCGGCCGGCGGCTCGTAGATCACCAGCTCAGCTACTCCAGACGCTGCACTCGCACCGCGACCAGGGCTCCGCCCTCGTCGCGCTCGGGGTGAAACTCGATCGGGCGGCAGCAGACCTCACAGTCTTCTATGTACGCCGCCTCCTCTATATGCGCCGCCTCGTCTGCCGTCAGCTCGACACGCGTCACCAGCCGCTCCCCACAGTAGGGACAGCGCACCGCGAGGAATTCCTCGGACGCAAGGTGCGGCTGTGCGCCGGGCTCCCACAGCGGCTCGAGGCCGTAGAGGCGATCGATGCTCTCACTGTCGAGCCGCAGCAGCGATTGCTGCAGTCGGTCGAGTGTGTTTTTGCGGTTTCGCTTCATGATTGCGAAAGTGCGTCGCGAACTGCGATGCTGCGCGCACCGCCGAGGTCTGAGGATACGACAATATGCCGATCGTCCGCGCCGCCCGCCTCGGGAGCCGAGCGAGGAGCCTCACGCTCCTGGCAGCCTCCATCGCGGCAGGCCTCGCCGTCGGCGGCTGCGCCGGCTCGCGGATGTCTACCGAACCGGCAGCGGGAGTGAGCCTCGCGGGCCCGTGGAAGCTCGACCACGCGGCCAGCGACGATCCGCAGAAGCTGCTCGCGACGATGCGCGCCCAGGCCATCAAGATCATCAGCCGCCACCAGGCGGCGATGGCTGCGGCACCGCCGCCCATGCGCGGAGGCCGGCCGGATCAGGACTACATACCCCCGGAGGAGGATCCGCTGTTCGCGCCCGGACCAGACGGCCGCCGCCCCGATCCGCTGAAGCGCTCGCCCATGGCTCAGATCATCATGCAGACCGCAGCACGAGGCGATTTTCTCGCGGTGCGCCAGTCGCCCGACGAGCTGATGTTCGACTACGGCACGTCGCGCCGCAGCTTCACTCCCGGAGCCCACAGTGTGGTGTCGACCGAGACCGGCGTAGGGGATCAGATCTCCGGCTGGAAGAGTGGAGAATATGTCATCGAGATAAAGGGGCAGCTCGGACCAAATGTAACCGAGAGCTATGGTTTGTCTCCTGACAAACACGAGCTCATCGACAAGCTGCACATCAGCGCCGGTGAGCTGCCCGCCGTCAGCCTGACACGCATCTACCGGTCCACCACCGATATCGCGCCGCAGCAGCTACCGAGCACCGACTGATGCGGTCGTTGCCGTGGGCGATATTGCTGTGGGCGTTGGCGCTTGCGGCGCCAGTGCCCGGTGCGGCGAGCGCTCACGCTGCTCAGTCGTCGGCCGGTGCGGAAAGCGGTTCTCAGGCGGGTGCACCGGTCGAGATCGTCGTGGAAGGACGGCACGAAGGCCCGCGCATGTGGATCGTGCACCGTGGCGATCACACGCTGTGGATCCTCGGTACGGCCTCGCCGCTGCCGAAGCGCATGGTGTGGCAGCCGGATGCGGTGCAGGAAGTGCTGAAGCACACCGACGAGGTCGTGCCGGCATGGCCGCGCTACGGCATCGGCGTCAATCCGCTGACGGCGCTGCGCGTCTACATCGAGTGGCGCCACTTGCAGAAGCCGCCCGACCAGATTCCATTGCGCCAGACGCTGCCTGCGCCTCTGTACTCGCGCGTCGAGGCGCTCAAGGCGCGCTACGCACCGCACGACAAGAAGCTCGAAGACATGCGCCCAATGCTGGCCGCGCGCGAGCTCCTCACCCGGGTATTCGACGCGTCCGGGCTCGCGACACGCAACGAGGTTCAGGAAGAGGTTCTCGAGCTCGCCCGCGCGCAGGGCGTGCGCGTCCGCCAGGACCGCCTGAAGATCGACGATCCGGTCGATGTGTTGAAGGATGTGAGTGCGGCACCCCTCGCCGGAGAGATTGCCTGCCTCGACTCGGTCGTGACGCTCCTCGAGACCGGTCTCGTGCCGCTGCAGGCGCGCGCCCGCGCCTGGGCGCTCGGCGACGTCGATACGCTGCGCAAGCTGCCGCTCGTCGACGACCGGACCGCCTGCATCGCGGCGGTCTCCACTTCGGACCGGGTGCGCGCTCTCATCGCGCGCGCACAGAATGACTGGCTGGTTGCCGTCGAGACGAGCCTCGAGCGCAACCGCGGCACGCTCGCCGTGCAGTCGATGGACCGCCTGCTCGGTGAGCAGGGTGCGCTCGCGGCACTACGCGCGCGCGGTTACAGCGTCGAGGGGCCTTAATCGCGACGCGGCAGGACCCACCATCGGGCCGCTCCCCGACCTGGCTGCCGACGACGATCTTCAATCGACTACGCTCTTCAATGAGTGAGCGCAATCGCCCAGGCGACAGCGAGTGAGGCGAGCGCAGCGGCGCCGGTCAGCGCTTGCGGCAGCCGGGCGAGAACGCGGCGCGATCGCGGAAGCGAGGCGCTCGCGCCAAACAGCGCGCCGACGGCGAATCCGGCAAGATGCGCCATGACGTCGGTCCCCTCGCCCGCCGAGCCGGTCCAGCCGAGAAGGATCACACCGGCGACCAACGGTCCCCAGCGACGCGCCCAGCGTTGGACCAACGCGTACCGCTCGTGCCACGAGTACGCCGACATCATGCCGAGGATGCTGAACACGGCGGTGGAAGCGCCCACGGCGCGATGCTCGGGCGGCGCGAGCAGCGCTTCGAGAAGGTTGGCCAGCGCTGCCGCGGTGACTCCGAGGAACCAGGCGGTGCCGCTGCCGAGCTGACGGCCGGCGAGATAGCCGAACCACACGCCGGCGCAGAGGTTCGCGGCGAGGTGCGGGCCATCGAGGTGGAGTGTCAGGGCGGTCCATGCCCGCCACCATTCGTGCGCCTGCACACGAGCCGCATCGAGCTCACCGAGGTCGAAGGCATCGAGACGAACTGCCCCGGCGGAGACCATCCAGGCAACTCCCAACAACGTCACCGCGTAGCCGAGGCAGCCGATCCAGGCGTAAGGATGGAGCTGCGGCGGTGGAGGCGGCGGCGCTGGCGCGCGGTTCTCGGCCTCGTACTGCCGTAACTCACGCCGCGCATAGTCCGCATCGGCGGAGGGTACCTGCAGAAGATACTCGCCGGGGATCGATGCGATGAACGCCTCGATGCCGACGGCGGTCAGTACCAGCAGGCGCTCGTTGCAGTCGCGACGGTTTGTGGAGCGGTAAACGATCACCAGATCCATCAGATCCAGCGGAGTCAGCGGCGGATTTGGCGGATTCATGGCGTCTGAATGACGCGCCTGCGGCGCCACTTCAGGGCGACTGCCGACGAAGGTCGAGAGCGCTCAGCGCGCGGCGCACTAGGTCGCCGATGAGCTCGTAGAGCGCCTCGGTGGAGTGAGCGAGCGATTCCATGTTGGGTACATAACGAATTATGCCGCTGCCGTGCCACTGCCAGGCGCCCTCGGGACCCGGAACGACATCGAGACCTGCGCTCATGAACTCGTGGACCGCGCGCCACTCGTGCTCCGCGTCCGTCACCAGAATGATGCGGGTAACGCCCGCGGGCCTGAGGATGCGCGCCGAGAACGCCGCGTTCTCGAACGTGTCACGCGAGCGATCCTCGATCCAACGCGTCTCGATGTGAGAGCCGCGCGCCAGCGAGGCGCGCATGGCCTGCGCCTCGATCTCAGTGCCGCTCACCAGCACCGGCAAGCCGGTGCGCTGCGCCAGGAAGCCGGCGAAGCTGACGCGCTCGAGCAGTCCGCCGGCGGCAGCCGGCGCGCCGCCGTACTCGGGCGCCACCGGACGGCTTTCGGCGCCGCCGAGAACGACGATCGCCTGCGCGCGCAGCGGCTGATTGAGATCGAGCGGCGGGTAGCGCCGGGCCGCATCGCTGAGCGCGTTCGCCACTGCCGGAAGCGCGAGCACCCAGAGCGCGCCGAGGCCGACGCCGAGCAGCGCCCCTCCGCAGCGGCGCGCGGCCACGGTGCGGCCTCGCCCGAGAAGCCAGGCGCCGGTGGCAGCGAGCAGCAGCGGGCCGCCCGGAGGCAGGAGCAGCGTGTGCAGGAGTATCTTCAGGCTCATCAGCATCGCGTGTACGCCCGTGACCGTCAGATGCGGATTCTCTGCCAGGCGCGCGAGCGCCAGCGCAGGAACAGTGTGGTGCCGAGCACCATGACATAGATGAGCACCGCAACCCAACCTCCAACGGCACCCCAGCCGAACTGTGGCAGGAAGGTGACCCACCCCTCGCCGGGCGCGAAGGTGAAGGCATGCGCGAGCGGTGCAAACACCAGCAACGCGACCGATACCACCAGCGCGGCGGGCACGCGCACGTCACCCGCCCCGCGCAGGCACATGCTGCTGCCGAGGTTGAGACCGTCGAAGAACTGATAGCCGGCTGCGAGCCACAGCAGCCGAGTGCCGATGGCGACCGCCGCTGCCGCCTCGGCATCGTGAGCACCTGTGAAGAAGGGCAGCACCCATCGGCCGCCGAGTGCGATGAGGACGCCGATCCCACCCATATACAGGGCCGCCAGCAGGATTACGCGGCTGCCGACGCGCATCGCCCACTCGCGAGCCCCGGCACCGATCGATTGCCCGACCAGCGTGGTGCCGGCGGATGCGATGCCGAAGCCCGGCATGTAGGCGAGCGAGGTCAGCATCACGACCATCTGCGTCGCCGCGCCCCCTGCCGTGCCGAGGCGGGTTTGCATCATCTGAAACACCGCGAACGCCGTCAGGTCGGACGCTGGCAGGAGGCCCATCGGCACACCGAGCTTGAGCTGTTGCAACAGTCGTCCGGCGTGCGGACGCCATGTCAGGTGCGAGCGGTAGCGGACGCGATAGTCGGCGCGCAGGAACAACACCACCGCATACACCAGTCCCGCGAGCTGCGCGACGTTGGTTGCCCACGCCGACCCTGCGATGCCCCATCCCAGCCCGAAGATGAACACCTGGTTGAGCACTGCGTTGGTCACCGTCGTCACGGCGGTAATGGCAAGTGTCACCCGCGGGCGGCCGACGCCGTTGAAGAACCCGAACGAGGCCCACACGGCCGCAGCCAGGAATGCCCCGCCCATACGGGGGAACCAGTACGCCCCAGCGAGCTCCTCGATCTGCGGATCGAAACCGAACGGAGCGAGTATCAGGTGGCGCGCCGCGCCAACAAGGACGAACAGCGGCACCGCGCACGCCATGGCCCACAGTGCGGTCCACAGCGCCTGCGAGGCGCGGATATATCGACGCGCGCCGAAGCTCTGCGCGACGAGCGTCTGCACGGCCATCCCCGCGCCGCCGAGGACCAGTATCGCCGCAACGACCAGCCACTGCACCGCCCCCACCGCGGCGAGCGCCTTGGTGGAGATGCGGCCCATGAACCACATGTCGGTGAGATTGAGGACGATCTGCACCGCGCTGTTGGCCATGAGCGGCAATGCCAGCGCGAGCACTGCGTGCTGGTCGACGTGCGCGCGGCCGGCCGCGTCGAGGCGCTGGGCCGGGAGATGCGTCGCAGGGCCTGCTGTCGCAGGGCCCGCTGTCTGCGTAATGAGATCCATGGCAACATCCGGGATGAGCGGTCATTTTCGCACATCGACCTTCACCGGCGAGATAACGAGACACCTTCATGGCAACACGCAGCAAGAGCAAGGCCTCCCGCGCCGGCGCAGCCGCCGGACGCAAGCGCCGCGCGGGGCAGCTCACGCCGGGCAAGACGCGCCGCGGACTCGAGGCCGCGGAGGTCGCCATTGCGCTCGATGACCCGAGCGTCGCAGAGCTCGCCATACTCGTGCGCGACGCCGGCGGCGCACCCATCGGCGCGTATCGCGAGCCGCTCGGCGCACGCTCGATGCTGCTTGCGAGCCTGCCGCTCGGCGCAGTGCAGCCGACGCCCTTCCAGCGCGACCTCTCGCCAACCCATGCCAAGCGGCTGGCAACGAAAATCGACGAGACCGCGGCATTTCTCGATCCGATCATCGTGGTGCGCGGTGAAGACGGGCGGCTATGGACGCCGAACGGACGGCACCGGCTCGCGGCCGCCAAGGTGCTGGGCCTGAAGCAGATCACGGCGCTCATCTCGCCCGACGAGTCGCTCGCCTACCGCATCCTCGCACTCAACACCGAGAAGGCACACAACCTCAGGGACCGCAGCCTCGAGGTGATCCGCATGGCACGCAACCTCGCCAAGAGCCGCGGCAGCGAGCGCGAGAACACCTTCTCCGCGGAGTTCGAGTCGGCAGAGCTGCTGACGCTCGGTATCGTGTACGAGCGATCGCCACGCTTTGCCGGCGGTGCCTACGGCGCCTTCCTCAAGAAGGTGGACCGCTTCAGCGACCGGACGCTCGCGGCCAGCGTCCGTCAACGCGAGGACTATGCTGCGCGTCTCACTGAGATCGATGCGCGCGTCAAGACGATAATCGGGGCGCTGCAGGCGCGCGGCTTCAAGTCGCCGTACCTGCGCAACTACGTCGTCGCGCGAATCAACCCGGTGCGCTTCCACAAGGCCAAGAAGGGTGATACCTCCCCGCCCATGCCGCTCGCGCAGGCGCTGACGCGCATGGCAGCCGCCGCCCGCGGATTCAACATCGGCTCCGTCTCCAACTCAGACCTCGCGTGGGTGGCGGTGGGTGCGGGGTCGGGCGAATAGTCAGCTCTCAGGCAACAGCCGCAATTCGCCGGCGTCGCGATAGCTGAGTCCGTAGCCCCGATGGAAGAGCGCCGGCCCGCCGGGGCGACCATCGACGGCCGGCGGACGCGGCGATGCCGGCCACGAGAAGGACAGGCGGCCGTGAAAGTCGTTGCGCACCTTTCCTTCCGGTGTGCGAAAGAGCACGTCGGCGATGCCGCCGCCCTCGGGCCCCGGAAGCCACACCGCGACGAAGCTGTCGGCGGCGTTGAGCTCGGCATTGACCCAGAGCGGCCGGCCCGAGATGAAAAGCGCTACCACCGGGAAACCCTGTGCACGCAGCCGCCGCAGCAGCGCGAGATCGTGCTTGTCGCCCGGGCTGTATTCGAGCGTCGGCAGATCGCCTCTGCGCTCGGCGTAAGGGTGCTCGCCGAACACGACGATGGCCACGTCCGGACGGCTCGCGAATTCACCGGTCGGGCTCAACGTCGCCACACCGCCCGCGGCGCTCACGCTGTGCTCGATGGCCGCGTAGATGGTATCGCCGTGGGGAAAGGCCGTGTTGGGCACGGTGCCCTGCCAGTCGATGGTCCAGCCGCCGCTCTGACGCGCGAGGCTGTCGGCGGCATCGCCTGCCACCATGACGCGCGCGCGCGGGGACAGCGGCAGCAGATGCCCGCGGTTCTTGAGCAACACCAGCGACTCGCGCACCGCCTGGCGCGCCACCGCGCGGTGCTCGGCTGAGCCAAGGAGGTCGAAGCGGCCTGCGTACGGGCGCGACGAGGGCCGGCCTTCGATATCGAGATGCACGCGCAGCTTCACCCGCAGTACGCGGCGGACGGCATCGTCGAGGCGTGCGCCGGAAATCTCCCCCGCCTGACTCTGCCGGATCAGGTTCCGGAAGAGCTCGCGCCAGGCGGTTGGCGCCATCAGCATGTCGATGCCGGCGTTCACGGCCGCGGGACAGCTCGCAGCTGTGCAGCCGGGCACCTCCGCGTGGCCGTCCCAATCCCCGATCACCAGGCCGCTGAACGCGAAGCGGCCCTTCAGCACGTCGGTGAGGAGCGCGTGGTTGCCGTGCATCTTCACCCCCTGCCAGCTCGAGTAGGACGCCATGATGGTCTGTGCGCCCGCGCCGATCGCAGCCCGGAAACCCGCGGCGTCGATGTCGCGCAGCTCCTGCTCGCTCGCCAGGTTGTCTCCCCGGTCGCGCCCGCCGGTTCCGCCATCGCCGAGGAAGTGCTTGGGCGTTGCCAGCACGTGCGCGGGGCCGAGGAATTGCGGGCTTGCCGCCGCACCCTGTAGCCCGGTCACCATCGCCGCGGCGTACCCGCGTACCAGCGCGGGGTCCTCGGAGTAGCTCTCGTACGTGCGTCCCCAGCGGGCATCGCGCACGATCGCGACGGTCGGCGCGAAAGTCCAGTCGAGGCCCGTGACGCGCACCTCGAGCGCGGTGATCTCGCCGATCCGCCGGATGAGGTCAGGGTCGTGCGCGGCTCCCAAGCCGATGTTGTGCGGAAAAATCGTGGCGCCGGGGATGTTGCCGTGCCCGTGTACGGCATCCGTACCCCACAGCAGCGGAACGCCGGCGGGACCCGCGGCGGCGAGCGAGGCTTCGTAGAACCGGTCCGCGAGCTCGAGCCACTCACTGGGTGCCGCCAGCTTGTTGCCGCGCGGTGCGGAGTCAGCGCCATTAAGAACGGAGCCGAGGGGATAGTTGCGCAGGTCTTCCGGGGTGATGCTGTTGATGTCGGCCTGGATGATCTGACCCACCTTCTGCTCGACCGTCATGCGGGCGAGCAGTCCGTCGATACGCTGCTCGAGCTGCGCGTCGGGTGGCAGCGCCGGGGGGACTTGGGGCCAGTGATGCAGGTGCACGGGTGCCGGATTCACGGGTGCCGCGTCCAAGGTTGCGGGGTCCACGGCCCCTGCCTCGCAAGTGGCTACGTCGCAGGTAACGACGACCAGAGCCGCTGCGCAACTCCAGAGCGCACGCACGCCGCAATAGGTTGCAAGCGAGACCGGTCTTCTCCCCATAGGGTCCCAAGGATACACAGCCGAGGTCGACGTCCATGCTCGAACACCTAGCACAGATCCGCCGCAGTGCCGACCCGAACACCATGCAACTCGGACGGACCGCGTCAGCGCGCGGCGAGCCGGAGGGTCTCCCCGACCTGCTGCTCGTCGAGCGCGCGCGCACGGGCGATATGCGGGCGATCGAGGCGCTGATCCGACGCTACGGCCAGCGACTGTTCCGGATCGCGCGCAGCGTATTGCCCGACGAGGAGAGCTCCGAGGCGGCCGTGCGCGAGGCTTACCTTGCGGCATTTGCCGACCTCAGTCGTTACGAGCCCGCCGGAAAGTTCGCCGCGTGGCTCGGGCGGCTCGCCTTCGTTCAGGCGCGAGCTGCGCGCGCGCTCGCCCGCCCGGCACCCCCCGTCGGCCCCTCGCCGGCAGCGGCCGCTGAACCGGCACCCACCGACCTCGAGCGGGCGATCGAGGCGCTACCGGAAGTGTTCCGTACGGTTTTCGTGCTGCGGGTCGTCGAGGGCATCAGTGGCATCGAGACCGCGGCGTCGCTGGGGCTCCATCAAACCACGGTACGCACCAGACTCTACCGATCACTCCGCCGCCTCTCCCCGGAGGTGGTGGCACGCATGCGCACCACGCCCGCGCTATTCGGTTTCTCGCCGGAGCGTATCGAGCGCATGACGCGTCGCGTTGTGGCGGCCCTCCCTCAGGGATCGATACTTTCGATGTCCGCCTCCACGCCCTGATTGGCCACCTGCTCGGCCGGCACGCCGGCCGAGCAATGACTGGGCAAGCGGCGCGACGTTAGCTCCAGTAACGCAGGTCGCGATCGATGCGCGCCTAGGATTGCGCAGCCCGAGGTCACGATGACACGATGGGGGATCATGATGTCCTGAGGCGTAAGCGGTGAACGGCGTAGTCAGCGCGTTCTTACTGACCTTCGCGGGTCTCTTCCCGATCGTCAACCCGATCGAGGGCGCACCTTTCTTTCTTGGCCTGACCGCGCATCTCGGCAGCGCCGAGCGACGGGTGCTGGCTCGCAAGACGGCGATCAATGGCTTCGCGCTGCTGCTCGGGAGCATGGCACTCGGTCCCTGGCTGCTCGAGGTCTTCGGGCTGCAGCTGCCGATCGTGCGCATTGCCGGCGGGCTGGTGGTCGCTGCGCTCGGCTGGAAGCTCCTCAGCCAGGAGAGCTGGTCGGACCATGACGCCGCAGGCGTGGCGGAGGCGCCGCAACGGAAGGTGGGCAGCTTCTATCCGCTCACCATGCCGCTCACCGTCGGACCCGGCTCAATGTCGGTCGCCATCACCATCGGCAGCCGCAAACCCGCCGGCGTGCCGCAGTGGTCGCAGCTTGCCGAACACGCTACCGGCGCCGTGCTCGGCGTCTTGGCGATCGCCGTCACCATCTATCTCGCCTACCGCTTCGCCGAGACCATCGGCCGGCTCCTGGGAGAGACCGGACTCGAGGTGCTGGTGCGTCTCTCGGCGTTCATCCTGATGTGCATCGGGATCGAGATAGTCTGGAGCGGCTACAGCGCGCTCACCGGCGCGCACGGCGGATGAGGGAAACCGCCGTTGTCCTCGAGCATCGCCAGCACGGCCGCGCGCGCTGCGGCCGAATGCACCGGAAGCGCGAGCACGTCGCCGGGGCGAGCCCACTCGAGCGCGCAGCGCACGGCATCCACCTCGCTCATGCGCATGGGCAGCGCCTCCTCCGGCAGGCCCGCGCGGCGCAGCGCCGCGTGGATGAGCCGGGGGATCTCGCCCGGTGGGCGACCGCGCAGGTGCGCTTCATTCTCCTTGACGACGACGAGGGCCGGAGCGAACTCGGCGGCCACCCGGGAGAGTGCCTCGATGTCCGCGTCCTGACGATTGCCGGCGTGGCCGAGTAGCGTACCGAGGCGGCCGCGGCCGCGGCGCAGGTGCTCGGCGACCCGCAACAGGCCTCGCATGCCTTCCGGGTTGTGCGCGTAGTCGATCAGGATCTGCACGCCGCCACGCTCGAAACGCATCATGCGGCCAGCGTTGTCGGCGGCCTTCGTACCGAAGACGGCAAATACCGCTGCGATCGTCGCGGGAGAAACACCGAGGGCGGACGCGGCGAGCGCTGCTCCCGCAAGGTTCGCGATGTTGTAGGTCGCGCTTCCCTCGACGGTGAGCGGCATGGCGACGATCGCGCCGAGATCGTGGTCGACGCCCCGGTGCGTGAGGATCAGCCGGCCCTCGCGCATACCGCAGGTGGTGCCGCCCCCGGCGCGGTGCGCACGCAGCGGAGCCGAGTTGGCATCGAGGGCAAACCACGCGAAGTTGACAAGGCGACCGAAGCGGTGCGAGAGACCCGGGGCTTTCGCAACCAGGTGCGCATCGTCGGCATTGAGCACCACGAGCCCCGCAGGCGGCACCAGGCCGGCCACGGTGAGCTTCACGTCGGCGAGCGCGTCGAGATCGTCGATGCCGTACTCGCCGAAGTGGTCGGCGCTCACATTGGTGACGAGCGCCGCATGGGCCCGCGAGACGGCGATGCCACGGCGCAGGATTCCGCCGCGTGCGGTCTCGATGATGGCCGCGGTGGCGGCGCGCTGCCCGATGACCTCACGTGCGCCGAGGGGCCCCGAGTAGTCGCCGACCAGAAGCGGTTGCGGCTGCGTGCCGAGAAAGACTCCGTCCGTGCAGCAATAGGCGGGCTGCCAGCCGTGCGCCGCCGCGCACGCGGCGAGCAGTCGCACGCTGGTCGTCTTGCCGTTCGAGCCGGTGACGAGCGCGGTCGGCACGTCGCGCAGCTCGCCCCAAGGCACTGCATGGACCTCGGGCAGCGCGTTGAGCAAGTAGTCGCGGCCGCCCGCACCTGAACCGAGACCGAGCCGATCGTCGTCGACCACGTGCGACAGGTCGCGCGAGTCGGCAGCAGCGAGCAGTGCCCGCAGCGCCGGGCGCGCCTCGCGGGAGGCGAGCTGCTCGAAACGCGCGAGGGCCGCCGACTCGTTCAGCACCGGCGGAATGTGACTCTGCGGCTCACTCTCACTCTCGCTCTCACTCTCGCTCGCGCTCTCGAGCGCAGCGGCCGCGAGCGCCGCCTCGAGGCCGCTCCAGCGTCCCGGATCCCGCTCGCGGAGCGCTGCGCACAGCGCCCATTCGTTCACTTCGGTCGCGAGGTAAAGCGCATCCACGGGAGCTGCGATCGCGAGTGACGCTCCATGCGCATGGACGCGCGCGACCACGCCCGCGACCTTCCAACCAAGGTGCGTGCGGGCACGCTCCACGCGCGCGCGCCACGCATCGAGCAGCGCCCGCTCGGGCGTCACGCCGACGGTCTCGAGCTGCGCCCCGGTCGTCGGAAAGAAAAGATTGGCGCCGGTCAGGCGTCGCGACGCCTCGAACGGCAACATGGGCAGCATGGGCGCGCTCAGTCTTCGGCTTCGGGGGCGAGGTGCACGCCGCGCTCATCGCGGATCAGGCCCTCGACGTTGAGCGCCGCGAGCGCGACTTCGCTGGCGCGCGCGCCGCCCTCGCCCGTCATGTCGCCGAGGAGCGCGGGAGGCGCGGGCGCTACCGCAGCAGGTGCCGGTGGGGCGCCCGCGGGCCTGAACTTGGTGATCTGCTTCCACGAGCGCGTGAGCTGATCGGCGAAGATCAGTACGAGGTCGCCGGGCTGTCCCATCTCGAGCGCGGCGCCGATGGCGGCCTGCTCGTCGGGAATGATGGAGATCGCCTGCTCGGCCACACCGGCCGCACGCAAGGCCTCCGCCTGAATGCGCGGCACCTCATCGGGCGCACGATCGCGCAGCCCGTCATCGCGGCGGCAGATGTAGTGATCGAAGCGGCCGGCCACCGCGCGCGCGATGGCGACCAGATCCTCGTCGCGCCGGTCGCCGGGCCCGGCGACGACCACGATTCGCTTACCGGTGACGTCGAGGCGCTGCGCCACGTCGGCCATTGCGCCAACCGCGTGCGCATTGTGGCCGTAGTCGAGCAACACCTTGAACGGATGCTCGCTGAAGACGTTCATCCGGCCCGGCGCCTGGAAGAAGGTGGAGTCGAAGGTGCGCAGGCCCTGGCGGATCGGATCGAGCTTCACGCCGAGCGAGAAGGCCATGGCGGCGGCGAACATCGCATTCTGTACGTTGTGGATGGCGCGTCCCTCGAGAGTGGCGGGGATCAGATGGGTCCACAGCAGCGGAATGTGACTCGCCTTGTCGTAGAGCGTGATCATCTGTCCGTTGACACCCGCTTCCAGCGCACAGGCGCGCCCGCCGGCGCGAACGTGCTCGCGCACCAGCGCGTGCTGCGGATTCATCGTGACGTAGCAGATGTGCTTCGCCTCGGTGTAGCCGGACATCTTGAGCACCAGCGGGTCGTCGGCGTTCAGCACCGCGCAGTCGGTCGCCACCTCGACGACGATGCGCTTGACGGCGGCGAGCTGCTCGAGCGTGTCGATGCCCTTCAGGCCGAGATGATCGGGCTGCACGTTGAGCACCGCGCCGACGTCGACCTCGTTCACGCCCATGCCGGCCCGCAGCAGCCCGCCGCGGGCGGTTTCGAGCACCGCGATGTCGATCTTCGGATCCGCGAGCACCATGCGCGCCGACACGGGGCCTGTCATGTCGCCGGAAACCGTGCGCTGCCCGTCGATGTAGACGCCGTCGGTGCTCGTGAGTCCCGGCGTGTAGCCGGCCATCTTGGTGATGTGCGCCAGCATGCGTGCGGTGGTGGTCTTGCCATTGGTGCCGGTGACGGCGGCGATCGGCACGCGCGCGGAAGAGCCCGGCGGGAAGAGCATCTCGATCACCGGCACCGCCACGTCCCGCGCCGTGCCCTCACTCGGCGCGACGTGCATGCGAAAGCCGGGCGCGGCATTCACCTCGCAGATGCCGCCGCCGATCTGCCGATAGCTCTCGGCGATGTTCTTCGAGAGGAAGTCGACGCCGCCGACGTCGAGCCCGATCGCGACCACGGCGCGCTCCGCCATCTCGCGGTTGTCGGGGTGGATGATGTCGGTGACGTCGGTCGCCGTGCCGCCGGTCGAGAGATTGGCGGTGGAGCGCAGGTACACGGCCTGCCCCTTCGCCGGTACCGACTGCGCGGTGAGCTCGGCACGCGCGAGCATCTTCTGCGCCTGCGCGTCGAGCTCGAGCCGGGTGAGCACCTTCTCGTGGCCGACGCCGCGGCGCGGATCGAGATTGACGACGTCGATGAGCTCGGCGACCGTGTGCTCGCCGTCGCCCACCACGTGTCCGGGGGTGCGGCGCGTGGCCGCGACGAGCTGGCCATTCACGACCAGCAGGCGATGATCGTCACCCTCGAGGAAGCTCTCGACGATCACCGAGCGCGAATGCTCGCGCGCCACAGTGAAGGCGTGGGCCACCTCCTCGTCGGTGGTGAGCCGTATCGAAATCCCGCGCCCGTGGTTGCCGTTATACGGTTTGACGACCACCGGGAAACCGACGCGGTGGGCACCGCGCACCGCCTGCCCCTCGCTCTGCACCATCTCCTGCTGCGGCACCGGCAAGCCGAGGCCCGCGAGAATCCGGTTGGTCTCCTCCTTGTCGCTCGCGAGCTCCACGGCGATATGCGGCGTGCGCCCGGTAACGGTGGCCTGGATGCGCTGCTGGTACTTGCCGTGACCGAGCTGTACCAGCGACTGGTCGTTGAGCCGCAGCCATGGGATGCCGCGGGTTTCGGCGGCGCGCACCAGCGAGTGAGTCGAGGGACCGAGGGCGCGGCGTTGCGCGAAGCGGATGAACTGGTCGCGGGCTTCAGACCAGTCCCAGCCGGCCGGCACGCTGTCGCGCGGGCGCAGCTCCGCGGGCAGAAGCGACAGCAGGAGCCGCAGCCCGAGCTCACCCGCGGCGATACCCTCATCGCGCTGTGCGTACTCGTATACCACCGTGTAGCGACCCGCTGCGCCGTTGATGCTGCGCGTCTTACCGAAAGTGACTTCTTCGCCGGCGATGTTCTGCAGCTCGATCGCGACGTGCTCCAGTACGTGCCCGAGCCACGTGCCCTCGCCCTCGCGCATGCGCCGCAGGAACCCGCCGGGCGCGCGGTACGAGCAGCCGTGTTCGGCGAGGCCGGGGAGCGCCTGGCTGAGTGCTGCGATGAAGCGCTCGCCTAAGCGGGCGGTAGGCCACTCCTCGAGCGCCCCGAGCTCGAGGTCGAGGCGGATGACGGGGAAACGTGCGTAGAGCGAGGGTCCGACGTAGACCGAACGTTCCAGAATGCGCATGGGCGTTGCTCGGAATGAATACTAGTAGTTATTGGAGGCAACTTGGTTCGCGCGAATGTGCGGATTAGAGGGCGGCGGCCGTTGCTATCTCGATAACTTGAGACTACTCCTTCGACACAACGAGCGCCCCGGCCGTGGCGGCACGGGTCTGGAGGTTGAACGTCGCGCCGGCGATCAGCACATGGACTTTGAGCCCCAGCATGCACACCGGCTGCCCCTCTTCGGCGCGGTCGATCGAGCAGAAGCTCACCTCTGCCCCGTCGACGACTGTGACCCCGCCCGTGCCCTCCACCTCGACGATGTCGTCCGGGCCCATGAAGGCCGCGGTGTCCTCGTCCAGCCCGAGACCGACGGCGAAGGGGTTATAGGCGAGCGCCGTCAGCAGGCGGCCGAGGCGGTCGCGCTGGCGGAAATGCTGGTCGATGATCAAGCGGTTGGTCAGACCGAGCCCCGGGGCGAGCCGCACGCCGCCGGCGATCATCGAGGAGCCCTCATCCCCAGTGGCGATCATGTGCTCGGAGAGGATGCTGGCGCCTGCGCTGGTGCCGCCGACCGTGACACCATGCGCGTTGCGCACGCGGATGAGCTGGGCGACCGGGGTGCCGCCGAGGAGCGTGGTCAGCCGGAGTTGATTTCCGCCCGTGAAAAATATGCCGCTTGCCTCCTGGAGACGGTCAAGGCGACCGCGCTCCTGACAATCTCGGCGCGTGTCGAAGTCAATCACGGTTACGCGGGCGGCCCCTAAGGACTGGAAGAGCTGCTCGTAGCGCGGGCCCGTCTCGTGCATGCGGCTCGCGGTCGGGATGACGACGATATCGGCTTTCTCGCCGCCCGACACCCGCACGAATCGTCCGAGGATCTGCGGGTCGTTCTCCTTATTCTCTGCACCACCGATTGGCACGATCCAGCCGCGCCGCTCACCGTCGGGAATTCTGCTCGGCATCCGTTGCGGACTCCTTGTCAAAAACTGTCAACACACACGTTACCACGCCGCGGCGCAGATGCCGAAGAACACCCTCGGGCGGCCGCAGCCCAGCTTGCATTGGCCAGCGAGTGGGTCCCAAACTTACAAGAGGATCAGTGCCACTCAACAGTCCAACAAGGGTCGCAGGTAAAAAGAACGCCCGTCGCAACGTGCGCCGGCGGGAGCTGCTGCCGGCGGACGTCGGACTGCAGCTCGCGCGGCTCGTGGACGCGGCGCCGGCCGGCGACGGTTGGCTCCACGAGGTCAAGTACGACGGATACCGGGTACTGGCGTGGCGCAACGGCGCCGAAGTACGCATCACGTCACGTGGCGGGCAGGACTGGACGGGCAAGCTCGCCGCGACCGTCGCCGCGATCGGCGAGCTTCCCTGTCGCAGCTGCATACTGGACGGCGAGCTCATCACGCTCGATGCATCCGGACGCAGCAGCTTTGGACTTCTGCAGCAGCGCTTCGGGGGGTCGGAGCAGCAGCTGCGGGTGATGCTCTTCGATCTGCTGTTCCTCGACGGCGAGGACCTGCGCCAGCAACCGCTGCTCGAGCGCAAGAAAAAGCTCGAGGAGCTGTTGCGCGATGCGCGCTCGCCGCTCGTTCTCAGCACCTACGTAATCGGTAACGGCGCGCGCGTCGCGCGCGAGGCCTGCGCGCATGGACTCGAAGGCATCGTCTGCAAACGCATCGATGCCCGATACGAGGATGGTCGCGGCGGCGCGTGGCTCAAGGTCAAGTGCGTCGACTCGGACGAATTCGTCATCATTGGTTACACGCGCGGCAAGGGCGCACGCGAGCGACTCGGCTCGCTGCTGCTGGCGAGCCCGACCGCGGGTGGCGGCTGGCGCTATCGTGGCCGGGTCGGTACCGGCATGGACGAGCGGCGGATCGATGAGCTGCTGCATCGCCTCGAGAAGTTGCACACCGAGCGGGTGCAGCCGCTCGAGGGTGAGCCATCGCGCGCGCAGCTGCGCGGCGCGACGCCCCTCTGGGTCAAGCCGACCCTCGTCGTCGAGGTGGAGTTCCGCGGCTATACCGAAGATCGGCTGCTGCGCCAGGCGAGCGTCAAGGGCGTGCGCGCCGATCGCTCGGTGGACTCGCTCCGGCCCTCGCAGCGGGACTCGGCGAAAGTCAGCCGACGCAAGAAATAAGGGAAGAGGTCCCGCTCGCGCTCGCCGAACTTCGTCGCCGCGCAGCGAACCTCGCCGTGGTCGCGCGGTCGAAAAATGCGATTCGCGAACATGTACAACAGGAGGTTGCGATGAAGATATCAGAGGTGATGACGGCGAAGCCGCAGGTGATCAAGGCCAGCGAGAGCGTACTCAAGGCCGCCGAGCTGCTCGCGCGCAACAATATCGGCGCGCTGCCGGTGGAGAATGAAGACAAGCTGATCGGCATGCTCACCGATCGCGATATCGTGGTGCGAGTGGTCGCCGGCGGAAAAGATCCGGCGAAGACTCGGGTCCAGGATGTGGTGAGCGACCAGGTCAAGTACTGTTACGAGGACGAAGATGTCGAGCATGTCGCCCAAAACATGCATCAGCTACTGGTGCGTCGTCTGCCGGTGATGAATCGCAACAAGCGCCTGGTGGGCATCGTCTCGATCGACGACATCCGACCGCGCCAGCACTGAGCCGCGCCGCCGGCGTATGACAAAGCCCCGTACGGGATCGCATCCCGTCGCGGGGCCCATGCGTTTTTTTCGCCCCTCTATGCCTTTTCCCCGCTTGACCTGACGGGCCTGTTCAGATCTAGTCGAAGGCGCAGGTATGGCAGCGCCCCGGAACACGACATGATGAGAGGCCTCGGGGTCGGGATCTTGCTGCTGGGGCTCGCTCCTCTCGGCGCCGGCGCAGACGATGTGTCGCCCGGACCGTTCGACGGCGTGTGGGACACCATCGTCTCGTGCGCGAACGCGAGCGGCGCGCTCGGCTACTCGTTCGAGTTTCCCTCCATCGTGAAGCAGGGCGTACTGCACGGTGAGAAAGGCACGCCCGGCGAGCCCGGCTGGCTGAAGTTAGACGGGAAGATCGCCGCCGACGGAGCGGCAGATCTCTACGCGAGCGGGCTGGTCGGTGCGGCACCCTTTGCCGTCGGTCAGCGTCCCGCTGGTACAGCCTACGGCTACCACGTCGATGCCCGGTTCTCAGCAACGAGCGGCACCGGACATCGGGTCGAAGGACGACCGTGCACCGTAACCTTCACCCGAAAGGCCGATAAGTGAGACCTCGGCGGCGAGAGACCCACCGGCCCCCGACCGGCGGTACCGAACGCTCGAGCCGTTATCGGGGCCTCGTCAATCCTTTCGAGCCGGTGCGATTATTCTCCGACGACCAGGTCGAGAGCATGCACGTGGCGGCGCTCGGAATACTCGAGCGTCAGGGCATGCGCGTGCTCTCGCCACGCGGGCGCGCGGTGCTCGCCGCAGCCGGCGCGCAGGTCGATGAGGCCACGCAGATGGTGCGGCTCGATCCGGGACTGGTGCAGCAGGCGCTCATCTCCGTGCCGGCGGAAGTCGAGCTGGTCGCGCGTAATCCGCTACACACCTGCCGCGTCGGCGGCCGGCACGTGGTGTTTGCCCCGGTGGCAGGCCCCCCCGCCGTCACCGATCTGCAGCGCGGCCGTCGTACCGGCTCGATCGAGGACTTTCGCGAGTTCGTGCGCCTGTCGCAGGCGTTCGACGTCCTGCACGTGATCTCGCAGCTCAATGAGCCACAGGACGTGCCCGTGGCCGAGCGACACCTCGCAACCAGCCACGCGCTGCTGACACTCGCCGACAAACCACCGAATTTCTATTGCCGCGGCGATGGGCAGCTCGCTGACTGCTTCGCGATGCTGCAGCTCGCGCATGGCATCGATGCAGACACCTTTCAAAGCGCGCCACGCTGCTGGAGCGTGTGCAACACCAACTCGCCACTGCAGCTCGATGTGCCAATGACCGACGGCATCATCTATTTTGCGAGGCACGGTCAGCTCATGATCGTGACGCCCTTCACGCTCGCCGGCGCCATGGCGCCGGTGACGATACCGGGCGCCTTGACCCTCGCGCACGCCGAGGCGCTATTCGGTATCGCGCTCACGCAGATCGTGCGGCCCGGTGCGCCGGTGCTGTACGGCAGCTTCACCTCCAACGTCGACATGAAGTCGGGCTCGCCGGCCTTTGGCACTCCGGAGTATACAAAGGCCGCGTTCGGCGCCGGACAACTCGCGCGGCGCATCGGCGTGCCCTGGCGCTGCTCGAGCGCCACGGCGAGCAACGCTCCCGATGCGCAGTCGGCTTACGAGGCGCAGATGAGCCTGTGGGGCGCTCTCTTCGGCGGCTGTCATTTCGTGTTACATGCCGCCGGCTGGCTCGAGGGTGGCCTCAACGCATCGTTCGAGAAGTTCATTCTCGATGTCGAGATGCTGCAGATGTTCGCCGAGCTCTTCCAGCCGGTCCCCACCTCGGGGGACGAGATCGGTATCGAGGCGGTGGCGGAAGTCGGCCCGGGCGGTCACTTCTTCGCCGCTGCGCACACGATGCAGCGCTACCGCGATGCCTTCTACACGCCGCTGGTCTCCGACTGGCGCAACTTCGGTGCCTGGACCGAGGCCGGATCGAAGACCGCCACCGAGCGGGCGACCACGGTATGGCGCGACAGGCTGGCTGCCTTTCAGCCGCCGCCGATGGATCCCGCAATAGCGGAGGCGCTCAAGGAATTCGTCGAGCGCCGCACCCGCGAAGGTGGTGCGCCGCCCCCCGGATGAAGGGTACCGGGTTCGCTCCCACACGCATGCGATCGAGGTTGCGGAGACTTCGCTGTAAACCGCCCGAGCTCTCCGACGTTTACCCGCCATGTCCTCCGAGGGTCGCATGCGGTCGGTGTACCTGGTGGGCAATGTCGGGACCGCGGAGGTCGCCCAATATCTGCAGTCCGCCTACGGGGTGATCTGCATCGAAGCCAATCCCCTGCGGGCTGAGTGGCTTGCCCGAGACGTCGGTTGCGAAAGCTGCATCGTGCTCAATGTGGCACTGGGAACCCGCGAGGAGACGTTGCGCTTCTACGTGGATCCGGCCGACGAGCTCGCCTCCTTCAAAAACTACCCCGGAGCCCGTGAGACCAGGGTTCGCGTACGCACTTTCCCGTCGGTGCTGGCCGAGTTCGGTACTCCATACTTCGTCAGGCTCGCAACTGAACGCCCGAAAGGCGATGCGGTCCTGAGATCGCTCACGGCCGAAACCGCACCGGAATTCATCTCTTTCGAAGCCGACAGAGAAGCCCGCGAGTCTCTGCTGCATTTGCACGCCATCGGCTTCCGGTGGTTCAACATCTCGGCGCAGCACGTGCAGGCACCGACCACGGCGGCTGCGCCACAGGTACACTGGTGCGGCGACCAGGCATTGCACATATGGCTCATGCCTCGCCGGCAGAGTTCAAGCCGAATGGCGGCCCTGGGAGCAGAGGACTGGGAAAGAGCTGCACCAACGATGGAAGTCAGCGCGGGCTGGCGAGACATCGGCCGTATGCTGCATGACGTTTCGATGCTGACGTCAAGCGATGGCGCCGACCCGGTCTGGTTCGATATGCACGCAGCCCGGTCGTTGCCGGCGACCGGACCAGTCGGGGCGGAGAATCGCTCAGGGTTCGTCGTAGCTGGAATGTCGAAACACAACACCCGTGCGAGCTGATCCGGCACGTGCGACTCGCGCGGAGGGCTTCCCACGACGGCCCCGGCTCGCCACTTGACGCGTTGGTCGTGTCTCGACCGTGTATTCGAGTGGCGGTCGACGGCCCGCGGCAAGATCGCCGATCAGTTTTTCCCACCTCGGGAGCAATACTCTCTTCAAGTCGAAATGAGTCACCGCGGTTGCGCGCGCCCCATCGCGCAGCTTCTTCGCCTCGCTCGGCCGCCCGAGCATGCTAGCAATCTGCTCGGCGAGTGCTCCATGCGAGAAGAAATCCACCGCGCGACCGTTGACGCCATCCCGGAGTATTTCAAGCACCGGCGCCGTGCGCGAGGCCACGACCAAACAACCGCTCGCCAGTGCTTCGATGAAAGACCACGACAGCACGAAGGGATAAGTCAGGTAAACATGTGCCGAGGAAACCTGCAGCAGGTTTAGATAATCGTGATATTCGAGTCGACCGACGAAATGCAGGCGGTTGAGGTCGAGCTTTCCTTCGAGCTCCAGCAGCATCATCTCCCTGAACGAAGACTTCGGCGGCGGCGGCATGCCATAGCTCACCCCGTCGCCCCCGGCAATGACGACCTGAGCGCGCTTGCGCATACGCAGCAACTCCGGGAGTGAGCGCATGAACACGTGAAAGCCGCGATACGGCTCGAGATTGCGCGCAGCATAAGTAATGACCTCATCGCGACGCGTCAATGTACGCGGTGAGCCTGGGATCGTGAATCTCGCTGCGGAATTGGGGCGAACGATGTCGGTGTCGACGCCTTCGTGGATTGCCGTCATCCGCGTACGCAACGACTCGGGGTAGAGGCTACGCTGCCACTGCGTTGCGGAGTGACCCCAGTCGCATGCCTCGAAAGCCAGCAGATTGGTGGTGTTTCTCGCGCGCAATCGCAAGGGATCCTGGAAAACCGAGGCGAATTCCGCATCGAAGCCGACGTCGACCCCCTGGTAGTGGTAATAGAACTCGAAATTGGCGAGGACCGGTACACCGGGAAAGACATCCTTGACGAACAGAGTCTCGCCCCATCCGCTGTGACCAATGATTACGTCAGGACGGAACCCACGGCTGGCTTGCTCGCGGCAGAGCTCCGCCACCTGCGCTGCGGCGTAGATCGCCCGGTCGAACTCCACCGAGTAGGCGTGGCAGTTCACGCGCAGGCGCTCGTCCCTCGGGTACGTCAGCTTACGGACGCCCTCCATCTCATTGGAGTTGGGTTGTGTGATGAAAAGAATCTCGTGGCGCCGCTGCGCCGCGAGATGCCTTACCAAATGAACGTACTGCCCGGGAAAATTCTGGTGTATGAAGAGGAACTTCATCGCTCGGGCAAGGCCGCAGGCGTCGCCCGCTTCGATATTTTACCCTCCGCAACCGCGCTGTCCGCTGTCGGTGCCAGTGACTCCTTGCGGCGCGATCCGGCGGCGGCCGTGGCAGAGGCCGCGCGCCGCGTCTCGGACCCGGCGGGCACGGCCGCCTGCCCCGAGGTTGCGGAAGCAGACATCGTGCGCCTGATCAGGCGGATCTGAATACCCTCGAGCGGATCGTTGGCAACAGTGGAGCGGCACGGTGCGCCGTTGCGCAACGGACCAACGAGGGTCCCCGACTGGAAATAACCTGAATACTCGCAATCGTAACCCGCAGCCTCCGGACCTGAGCGCAAGCGCAGCGCAAATCCGACCAGGGGCACCGACATCCCCTTGGTGCCGCAATTCTGGTCGTCACTCAACCATGGAGTCTCAAAACCCGTTCCGGTGAGTCCCTTGTACTCGATGTCATGCGCGCTGAGATTCTTGAGCGGTTGGACGGAGAACGATTCCATCCACAACCCCGGGGCGACTCGCCCGGCCCACGGCGCCTCGACGAAATTAAGGTCACCGCGCGCCCGAATGTGCGTCTTGATCTGCAGCGGCACGCTGCCATCGTCGACGGCGGCGGTGGCCCTCGCCATCGGCGGCTGCGCCGCGGTACGTTGATCGGCAGCACGCGCCGCTGCAGCGGGCGGCTCCGGGGAACTATTTTCGTCGCGCACGGCTGCAGTCGTTGACTGCGACCGTGTCTCGAGCCGCTCCACCTCGATCGACAGTACATCGCCGTTTGCCGCACGCACCGAGGTCAATATCAGCGTCGCACCGGCGCCATTGACCTTGGCGACCAGCACGTCGCCGCGGGCGAACAACCAGGCCCCCTCGGTGCTCGGTCCTGCGACGAACTCGACCTGCTCTGATCGCACACCCGGGCCGAGGCCCACGTGCATCGCGGGCACACGCAGGACACCGCTACCGGCGTCCGCGGTGGGTGTCGCCGACCTGACCGAGAACAGATACAGGCCGGGGAGGAGCGGCAGAACCTGAACCGAAGCGCTGAGCCCTTCATCCGCCGGACGTTCGCCAGTGGTCATTGACTTCTTTTCCGTTGTTTCTTTGATATTAGCCATATTGTTCAGGCTCAGTTCTGAGGTTTGAACATAAGGTGCAGCGTTTACTTTGCCGCCGATCTCGATAAGTCGCTGGTTGATATCTCGTGCACCGAGATCGAGACTCAACAACGTATGCGCGCGCGCGCCCTCAGCCTCGCCCGCTGCGCGTAGTCGCTCCGCCACGGCGCCAATGTCGAAGGCAACGGTCGGCAATGACGTGCGCAGTGCGTGGTCGAGCGCGTAACACCAGGTCTCAGGCCACACGGACGGCAGGAACAGCAGGTCCGGCTGCTCACGCCGCAGCAAGTGCGGGACTTCCGCGTCGACGTATCGGCCCGTCACCTCGACCCTGCCCGTCCGCAGCAGCAGCCGGTCGTTCTCCGTATACCCGATGACCACGAATTCCAGTGGCAGATGTCGGGCCGCGGCGTCTCGCGCACATTGGAGGAGAATGCGGTAACCCTTGTGCCCACCGATGGCGCCGATGAGCGCGACCCGCAGGCGGCGCGAGCCGGTTGGAGAAGGCCGTGCATCCGGTGCCGCCGCGAGAGTCGGATACGGTGAGCTTGTATGTGGGGTGTGCGGACGTACGCGAACGTCGAGACCGGGGAAATACCGGCGGACTCGTGTCGCCGTGTCGATTGACGGTGCATGTACGCTGCTCGCGTGTGTCAGCCACGCAGTGCTCCGCGCCCGAAGTGCTGCGACGGACAAGGACTTCGGCAACCGCGAGCCGTGTCGGCGCACGCAGGATTCGCACACGGAAACGGGCGGCTCGCGGCAATAACGTCCGCTACCATCAATCATCGTGATACGAGGACACACCCAGGCGTAGTCGTGGATCATGACGTCATAGGGCACACCGAGCGTGCGAAGAGCGTCGATGACAGCAGGGTCGAGATCGAGGAAGTGGTGAATCTCGATTCGCTCCAGGGTCAGCCGGCCAAGCAACGCGGTCAGCTCGGAGATCTCTGCAGGAATCGTGTAAAGCAAATTGGGGACGTCAATGGCGTCGGCCGAAAGCTCGCAGTGGCGCGCATCACCGGCGTGCTGTGGCTTGAGTACCAGCGGCACGAGCCCCTGCGCGCGAATTTCCTGGCGCCGCTGCGCGACGAACTGCTCGACTCCACCTTCGAGTGCCAGCGTCACCAGAAGAACGAAGCGGCCCGCGAACGAGCCGAGACGCTGCGCGTCCAGTGCGCGTCGCAGCGGCAGCAGGCGATCTCGCCTGAGGAAGCGGGTGATGTAGGCGTCATACCCCGGATAGCGCAGGTTGAGCAGGCGCTGGCTGCGCTCGAGGAGCGCCGCGCGCCGCGGCCCGAAGGACCCGCCCCCCGCGTGATAGACGAACACGTCCGCCGCGATCCGGTGGAACCAGCCGCGCTGGCTGGCGCGCAGACAGAAATCTGACTCCTCGCCGTAACCGGCGCTGAACGTCTGCGCGTCGAGCTCGCCGACCTCCTCGAGACAGTCATGCCTCATGTACAGGCAGAAGCCAACGCCTACCGGGATCTCAGCTGAAACTCCCGCGTGTGTGCGTGCCGCGAGCTTGTGAATTGATGCGGCCTCGGCGGCATCGAGCGCACCGCCGTAGCGGTGCGGATAGCTCGCAATCGATCCGTCGTTGCTGAGGGGCGTCACGGTGCCCACGCGTGGACCGCTGTAGGCGGCAGCGCGCAGTCGGCGCAGCCAATCCTCGAATACCACCGTGTCTGAGTTCAGAAGCACGACGTCATGCCCCGCGGTCATGGCGAGCGCCCGGTTCACCGATCGAACGAACCCGACATTACTTTCGTTGCGCAACAGATCGATACGACCACTGGAAGCAAGCTCGTCGAGCGCGGAGGCGAGAGGTGGTTCCGGCGTTGCATCATCGACGACGACTACGCGGGCACTATCCCCGGCCGTCGAGAGAACGCTGTCGATGCAAGCCAGGCTCTCACGCAAGCCGCGATAGACCGGAATGATGATATCGACTGCGGCAGAGGAACTGAGTTGAGCGGCACGGCTGCCTTGTGGCGCACGCATTTGCTTGCGCCACTGCCGCAACGGTACGCGCGCAGTCCGAGGGCGGACTGCCCCGGGAAGGAGCAGCGGGCTGTCCGGTAGCTTCTGCCAGCGACCGTCGGGGCATCGGGCGAGGACCTCGATACGGTCACCACGCAGGCCCCGGTCGCGCGGATCGAGCTGGAACGGCCAGCGAAATCCAGCGAGTGGAACGTTGCGCGTGTGGGTGACAACCAGACTTCCGTGCTCGTCCTGGAAGCGCAGGCGCAATGGTTGAGCAGGTAACCACCCGAGCCTCGCCCACCCGCGTAGCTTGCGTGCGCCACCCTCGATGCGTCCGTCAAGTCCGAACGCCGGTGGAAATCGCTGGCCGCTCCCCAGTAGTGGTGCACCGCGGCTTGTTACGCGCAGCGCAGCGCCGCTTACCTTGGCCGCTGCTGGGAAAATGAATTGGATGCGGCGATCCCGATCTGTGATGTGCAGGGCAGCCTCAATTGCTACATCGCCGGCGCAAATCTGCAAATCCTCCGGGGAATGCCCGGGCGCGAGTTCGCCCACGAGCTCGAGTGTCGGTCCCGTGCCAATCCAGCCAGGCAGGTGCAGCTCGGCCCTGTCCAAGGCAGCCGAAGCCTCGCACCAAAGCAAGCCGTGGGGCGCGACGCTGTAGGTCTTGAGAGCGGCCTCGAGAGTGCCGCGCGCGTCGTCGGCACGCCGTAGCATGAACATGGCGCGCGCCGTGAGCGCGGCCACATCGGCATCGGGACACTCGACCCGGGCGAGTACACGGAGCGCCGCGTCCGGGTCGCGGTCCTCGAGAAGCAACAGCCGTCCGTAGAGCGGCGCGAGAGTATGGACCGCGTCCGGCAGCGTGCGCCAGGCGCGGTCAATGAGCTTGAGGGCTAGCGGGAGCGGTCGATGCCGGAGTGCTACGGTGACCTCGCGCAGCGAGCGCACGAGCGACCGTCCCGAGGCGCCCCTGGTTGCAACTTCGAGTGCGTGAAGCGCCGAGACAAGCATCAAGTGATGAGAGGCCCGATGCGGGCGAGGCGCGGCGCATCACGCCGCGCTTTGTGCCCGACAGTAGATCAAACCCTACGACGGCCTCATCAACCCTTATGCGTCGTGATGTCGTGCGAAGTGAGGTTGCTGAAGCCCTTCAACTCAACGACGGTCTTGCCGGCGTCGAGGGTGATGAAGGTGTTGCCGTGGCTCACGCTGACATCGCCGTGGCTCTGCAGGTAACAGAGCGACTGGCCTTCGAGATAGAGCTTGTCGTGACCCGCGACGAAGTTCGTAATTACGTCGAGGCCGCCCTTGCCCTGCGATGTGAACGCAAACAAGTTGTGCGCCGAGCCACCCATCATCGTGGTGTGGCCCGAACCGCCGACGAATGTATCGTTGCCCGTACCGCCCTGCATGACCACCGAACCGCTGCCACCGACGAACTCCGTGCAGTGCGAGCCGCCCACGAATGTCGCGTTGCCAGTGAGGGCGATCGCCTCGTAGAAGGGATGGTTCGGGCCGTAGCCCTGATGGCCGTGATGGCCGCGATCAAATCTGCCCTTGCCATCGCGATCATCGCCGTGTCCGTAGTGGCCGCCATAGCTCTGATCCGATCCCTGGTGCACGAACTGGAAAGTGCCGCCGTGGATAGTGGCGCTACCGAATGAGCCGTGAACCGTGGCATGCCCCGCTTCGGTGATCGTGTCGGAGCCGTGGCCTACATTGATGGTGTCATTTCCGTGGGCGCCGTGTTGGAAAATGCTTCCGGAGCCATGCAGCGTGATGTGATCGCTGCCGGCACCGACGGTGATCGCGCCGTTACCGTCGATGCGAATCGAATCGTTACCGTTACCGGCGACGACTGTGCCGTTGCCGTAAACGTGAACACTTGCGTTACCGCCGCCCGAGACGCTGACATAAGTGCCCATCGTTATTCTCCCTGCGCCGCGGCAGTCTCTAGAGATTCCCCGTCTCTCTGCCGAGCGATTTTTTTAAGGTAACTGCAATGTAACAAAGCGGTTACAAGAATCGCAATCGGGATTTGACATAGTGATTTGACATATGCGGACGCTGTATGTCGCATGCCCCTCGCAATGAGTAAAAACAACGTGAGTTTTCAATTGACTTAAGCGACTCACTTAAGTGAAAGTTCACGCCGCCGCGCGAACAAAAAAAGATGCGCGATCGACACGAGACTCGGGGAAATTCGGACTGCGGTGACAAAACCGGAACGACGCGCGCGCTGTAGTGCCGTCGAGCTTTCCGCAGCACGGTAGGTGCGCCGCACTCGGCAATCAGGAACGCATTGCAGCCAATAACAACTCGCGATTTCTATCGAACTGTAAGCGTGGAGGTTTATCATGGCAGAGCCATTCGGAAGCATGGCCGCTCTCAAGAATCAGGGGCTCCTAACACCGGAGAGCAACACGCACTTCCGTATCGAGCGAAATTTCCTGGTCTCAATAATGGCGAAGCGTCTCGCGGCTATTAAGTTCGATGAAGCCTGGTATCTGTCGAAATATCCGGACGTGAAAGACGCCGTGAAGCGCGGGATCGTCGCCTCGGGACGCGAGCATTACGTGTCGCACGGGTTCTACGAGCATCGGATGCCGATCGCGATCGTGGTGAACGAGAAGTGGTATCTCGACGCGTATCCCGACATCGCGGAAGCGATCCGCTCAGGCATCTACAAGAGCGCTCAAGCGCACTTCGATCAGGCGGGATTCCGTGAGGGCCGTCTGCCATTTCCCAACTTTCAGTTCTGAGCTCGACCTGCAATGAAGACGTTGGTCCGATGCATTGTGGATGACCGCGCGGTTCCCTGCCGGGAGCTTGCCTAGTGTCCCGGCAGTTGTCCTCGAGCAGCGCGCGTCGCCCCCGGAAAGGGCCGTCTGGCATTCGCGGCACGGCTTTGCTCGACCCGACGAACACCGCCAACGCGCTGGCGTCGCTCGTCGAACCGTTCGCGCCTGCACCTGAGGAGGTCGAAGTTGACGCGGCCGCCGTTGCATCCTCGGCAACTGCGGGAGCGCATTCTCCTGCGGAGCTGCAACCAAGCGAGCCACCGCTGTTCGCAGCGGAGCTCCGTGCCAGTGGCGCGACAGCGATCGAGGACGGTACGTCTCCGCCACCAACTCAGGCGGACGCGTCAGGCGCAGTTGTCGACTCCGCGCAGGCACTGGGTGTGGGGGTTACGGACGGCGAGCCGCTGGGGGCCGACGTGTTCGACGAAGCCGGGTACCTTCGGCTCAATCCCGACGTGCGGCGAGCGGTCGAAATGGGCCAGATCGAGTCTGGCTACACGCATTATCTCTGGCACGGCAGGACCGAGGGCCGTGCGCTTCCGGACAGTCCGCGCGAAGCGCGCAACACCATGCTGCTCTCGCCGAGTGACAGCGGGCGTCTGGACGTCTTTCCGAAGGAGGCGCGCTGTTCGCTGGAGGCGCTGATCATTGCGCCGAAATCGGGACTGATGATCGTCGGATGGATCGACGATGCGTCGCACCCGCTCAGCTGCATCCGCGTGATTGGGCCTGACTGGCGCGTGGTTATCGATGCCTCGCACTTGTTGCGTCTGCGGCGCGCGGACGTCGAGCAGGCCGTCGGCAGCCGCCGCTTCCATGCGTTCGGGTTCCTCGGCTTCCTGCAATTCGACCGCGGTGGCGCTACTTCCGGCCCCGTGCAGGTGGAGTTGTGGCAGTCCGGCGGTTTCTCGACCACGCTGCAGCTGGCGCCCTCCCTGGTGGAAGACCTCGAGCTGCGTGACACCGTTCTGGCGCAGCTTGCCGGCGCTGCCCATTTCGGCAACCCGAGCATCGAGTGCATACGCCATCTCGAGGCGGGCCTCGGCGCGGAATTCGTACGTTTCAATCTCGCCATCACACGGCGGATCGTGTCCGCGCCCTACATCGAGCGCTTCGGTCCACAGCGTCGCGCGCGGCGCGGAACGATCGTGGTGTGTCTCTACGGCAGGCCGGAGTATTTCTTCCTGCAGAACTGCCTCTACTCCGGGCTTCCGGGCATCGATGACTACGAGTTCGTCTACGTCTCGAACAGTCCGGAGATGGCCGAGACGCTGCTGCGCGAGGCGCAGAACGCGAGCCTGCTGTACGGGCTGCCGGTTACCTTGGTCATATTGCCGGGCAACGCCGGTTTCGGCGCGGCGAACAATGTTGCCGCACGCCAGGCGCGGACCGACCGGCTGTTGATCGTCAATCCCGACGTCTTCCCGCGCGATCCCGAATGGGCACGCAAGCACTTCACCTTGCTCGATACCGCGCCGGTGGAGGAGACACGCTTGTTCGGCGTGCCCCTCTACTACGATGACGGCTCGCTGATGCACGGTGGAATGTACTTCGAGCTCGACGTCGGACTTTCGCTCGCGCGCGGACTTCCTGCGCCGGCACGCCTCTGCCGCACACAGCACTACGGCAAGGGCGCCCCGGCCAGCCACGTACTCTTCAACCGCCCGCGTCCGGTACCTGCGGTCACCGGCGCCTTCATCTCGATCGAGCGCGCCTGGTACGAGCATCTCGGCGGCTTCACGGAGGACTTCATCTTCGGCCACTACGAGGATGCGGATCTGTGCCTGAAGAGCATCACGCGGGGGACGGCGCCGTGGATCCACGACATCCGGCTTTGGCATCTGGAAGGTAAGGGCTCGACGCGTCTGCCGCAGCACGAAGGCGGTTCGCTGGTCAACCGCTGGCTCTTCTCGCAGCGCTGGATGGGTGTCATCGAGGACGGCCTGGAAGGCCCGGAGCCTGCACATCCGCTGTTGCGTCCCGATACGCCGGACGTCCCCGCAGTGCCTGCCGAGATTGCATCGCCCGAAGACGTGGCCGGGGCCGCTCGCAGCGTGGTGCCGGCTCGAAGACAAGGGCGGGCACACCGATGAAAGTACTGCTCGTCAGCTTGTATCATCCGGAGCTGGTCCGGGGCGGTGCCCAGCAGGTGTGCTATGAGCTGTTCAATGTCCTGAAGGCGCGCCCCGGCATCGAGCCGACGCTCCTGGCTGCAGTCGATCCTTCGATCAAATCTCTCTACAAGAGTGGCGCGCAGATCACCGGGTTCGACGGTCGGGAAGGCGAGTTCGTTTTCCTCAGTCGTGGATACGATTACGTCTGGCACAAGGGCACGAGCGTCGAGCTGACGCGCTCGTTCGCCGAGTTCCTCGAGCTGATTCGCCCGGACGTGGTCCACTTCCACCACTTTCACCTGCTTGGTATCGACCTTCTGACGCTGACTCGCCGAGTCCTGCCGCACGTTCGGCTGGTGCTGACCTTCCACGAGTTCATGTCGATCTGCGACGATCAGGGGCACATGCTGCGCCGCTTTGACCGCACGCTGTGTACGCGCGCCTCTCCGGTGCGCTGCCACCAGTGCTTCCCGGATCGCCAGCCCGAGCACTTCTTCACGCGCGAGATGTGGTTCAAGCGACATCTGTCAGCAGTCGACGTGTTCACCGTGCCGAGCCGATTCATGATCGAGCGCTATGCCTCGTGGGGGCTCGATGCGCGACGGATCGTGCACGTCACCAACGGTCAGCCGGACTATAGCGGCGGTCATCTGGCAAACACTCCGCGCGCGCGCCACGATCGCTTCGGCTTCTTCGGACAGCTCGTCGACAACAAAGGCGTGTGGGTCATCCTGCAGGCGATTCGTCAGCTGCGCGCCGAGGGCTTCACAAACTTCGTCGTGGAAATCAACGGTGACAACGTGCAGTACGCCTCGGCCGAACGGCGCGCGGAGCTCGAGGCTTTCATCGCCGAGGAGAAAAAGCTCCCCGCCGTCGAGCGGATCGTGACTTTCAATGGCTCTTATTCGGTTCAACAGTTGCCGCAGCGCATGGCGCGCGTCGACTGGTGCATCGTTCCGTCGGTGTGGTGGGAAATCTTCGGTCTTGTCATCTCCGAGGCCTGGATGTTCAAGCGCCCGGTGATCGCCTCCAACGTGGGCGGCCCGGGCGAGCGCGTCACACACGAAAAGGACGGCCTGCTCTTCGAGGTCGCCGACCCTGCCTCACTCGCGCACGCGATACGCCGTGCCTGCACGGAGGAAGGCCTTTGGCAGCGACTGGTGGACGGCATCACTCCGCCCGCGTCTGCGGAAACGATGGCGGACGGTTACCTCAGGGTTTACGGGCCCTCGCGCGCGGCCGCGCACGCGGCATGAGCACGGCCTGTCGCTCGGAAATTTCAATGGCGGTTACGGGGTTTGTGGAACACGCTGACACCACTCGGGTCAGTGGCTGGGCGTATGACTCTGGAGCGCCTGAGGCGCGCCTCGAGGTCACGGTGCGAATCGGCGACCAGTTCTATGCATCGGGCTTTGCCGATATCGCCCGAGGTGACCTGCTCGCCGCAGGCATCGGCGACGGCAAACATGGCTTTGTGATCGATGTAAGCGAGACGCATTTCTCGGCGGAGGAAGCAGCCGCCCTCGAAGTCCATGCAATCTCGGGCGTTGAGATCGTCAGGATCGCGCGCGTGGAGGCGATGCGCGAGCCCATCGTGGACCTGAAGTCTGATCCGCAAATGCCGATCAGTGACACCAACCAATTCCCTGTCTTTATCCTGGGGCCGGCCCGATTCGGTGCAGATACGATCACCCAGGCGCTGTTGGAGTCAGGAAGCTACCTCGGCACAGGGGATGGGCAGCTGCTACCGCTAGCTCACGGCCTCTTGTCGACGATCGACAGCTACTACCAGCGCGCCGGGAACACGGAAGACACGGCGCTTTCCCGCGTATCAATCGATGCCTTCCAGAAATTGGTACGCCGTTGCTTCATCCAGCTGGCCGCGGACCTGTTTCCGACAACGCACTGGCTCGACAAGACTCCGACGGTTGAAATGGCGCGCGCAGCGGTGTTGATGAGTGACTTGTGGCCAAACTCACGCTTCATTTTTGTGAAGGAACGAGTGATCGAGCACGTGATCAATCGGCGGCGCGAGTTCCCCCACGATACGACGGAAGGCCACTACTCGGACTGGGCTGCAGTCATGACCACCTGGGTTGCCGTCCGGGGCCAACTCGGCAGCGGAGCTCTCGAAATCGATCAAAGGCAGCTCGCTGTCGACCCGGAGGGCGTGGCCTCGTTGCTCGCAGAGTTTCTCGAGCTACCGGAGGCAGCTGCAGACAGGTTTTCCCGCTATATCTGCGCATCCCAGCCGGAGCAGCAGACTGACAAAGCCTTCGCAGTTGCTCATTCCCTCGAGCAATTGGGTCTCGACGAATATCACGCTCGGTGCATGACTGCGGCATGTGATCGGGCGATGACGGCATTCGGTTATGGATATGGAGAGAGTTATCACATCACTGGAACTGGAACGTGAGACACGTAGCATTTGGCAGGATTTTTGGGCCCGCGATGCGGGCGTTGGGTTACTTGATCTGAGGGAATCGATATGACGCGTCACAAGCGGATGGCTGTTGTCTTCGGGAGCGGTCTAATGCTCCTCGTGATCGGCGCGATGTCATTCGCAATCTCGGCAGATCCGGCACTCACTAGCCGGATAGCGGAACTGATGGGCCTTCCGGACGAGACGGATCATCGGGCGGCGGTGGATTACGGCCCCGGCCCCGCGCCTATCGCACAGCCACCCTCAACGACGGCTAGTTCCGCCAACACCGACCTGGCAGCAGCGGCCGGCGCGAGCAGCGCTATTCCTGCAGGCGGTCCTTCAGCCAGCACCGGGGGGGTATTCGGCGCACCCATCTCCTGGCCTGTCATTCCAATTCACGTCGTGCTGCTGCCCGATGGGCGGGTGATGAGCTACGGCACCAATGCCGCGGGAGCCCAAGGAGCCGAGCTGATCTACGACGTCTGGGATCCGTCGCTTGGCACTGGGACCAGCGCTCATACGGTGCTGCCCAACGCAACCAACACCGACATTTTCTGCTCCGCGCAATCGCTTATGTTAACGGGTGACGTCCTCACCTCCGGTGGTGATCTAACAGTCAACGACAAGCGAAACTCAGCAAACAACCATACGGAGATCTTCACGCCGTCCGACAACACCCTGAGCTCGAACACGCCGATGACCTACGCGCGCTGGTATGCGACCTTGGTAACCCTGCCGGATGCCCAGTTGGTCGTTTTCGGCGGCCGGCAGAACGTCGGCGCGTTGACACCTATCGTTCCCGCTACCACGCCGGAGCTCTATAACCCCCTGCAACAGACCTGGACCGTGCTTACGGGCGCCACGAGCACCCCCGCCTTCGGCGCAAACTGGTGGTATCCGCGCGCCTTTGTCGCACCCGGGGGGAACGTATTCGTGCTGGACAGCACTACCGGCAGGATGTTCTGGGTCTCGACGACCGGCAGCGGCAGAGTCACAGCGTCCTCCGTCACGGCGCCCGTGGGCAACATCGCTCTCCCCAGCATCCCATTCGCGCCCGGCAAGCTGCTATCGATTCGCGCGAACCAGATCGTCGTAATCGTCGATTACACGACATCCACACCCGTCGTTACGCAGACCAATCCCATCGATCAGGTGCGTTTCTGGGCGAACGGAACCGTTCTCGCGGACGGCCGGGTTCTCGTGACAGGCGGATCGGCCGTCGCCAACACACTCACCGACGTCGACTACACAGCGGAGATCTGGGACCCCAACACCGGCAATTGGACCGCGGGTGCCCACGCGAGCAAACCGCGGCTCTATCACTCCAATGCACTGCTCCTGCCCGATGCGACCGTTCTGACGGGTGGCGGCGGCGCTCCGGGTCCTTTGATAAACTTGAATGCAGAGATCTACTATCCACCCTATCTATACGCGGCCGACGGCACACCCGCAGTCCGCCCCACACTCTCGTCGACCGGCGATTCCAGTTTCGATCCGGGTGCGACACTGACCGCGACGGTTGGGCCGACGGACACGATCGAGCGGCTGACCATGGTGCGGATGGGCTCTTCGACGCATTCCAACAACGTCGATCAGCGGTTTATCCAGCTCCCGTTCACGCAGTCCGGCCAGACCCTGACTGCGACTTTGCCCGCTGACAGCAGCATCCTCTTGCCCGGCTATTACATGCTGTTCGCCATCAATACGGCCGGTGTACCCTCCGTAGCGCTCACCTTCCCGGTGACGGCCGCGGCCCCGGCCAACTTCACGCTCTCGCCTACGAGCGTGCCCTTTGGCGTGGTTGCAACCGGCTCATCTGGCGCCGCCCACGCTGTGACACTCACAAACGAGGGCGGGATGCTGGCGGTGTCGACCCCCAGCTTTACCGGCCCGGGAGCCGCCCAGTTCTCGCAGACCAACAACTGCGGCAGCCCTGTTGCGGCCGCAGGCACCTGTACGATCAATGTGGTGTATTCACCGACGGCGGCGGGCTACACTTGGGCGACCCTCAGCGTCCTGGCATCCGGCCTGACACAAACAGCAACCGTGAACGGCACGGGCAGCGTACCGTTCGGCGTATCTCCCGCGACTGTGTCATTCGGCAAGGTGCCCACCGGCACCGCGACGACGTCGCTGCCAGTGACCGTGAACAACCTTGGAACCGTGCCGCTTCCAATCTCCGGGATCACGTTGACCGGCAGTGCCGCAAGCCAGTTCTCCCAGACCAACAACTGTGCGGCCGCGGTGCCGGGAGGCTCGTCCTGCACCATTAACGTGGTGTTCCAGCCGGCCGCGACGGGATATATCTGGGCGAAGCTCAATGTGAGCGCGCCCGGCGCCACTCATAGCAGCACGGTGAGCGGTACCGGCACATGAAGTCGCTGGTTCTACACGTCGGCATTCCCAAGACCGGCTCATCGGCACTGCAGGTCTTTTGTGCGCAGAATCGCAAGGCTCTGCAGTCGCAGTCCTTCGATTATTTTGAGCTCGGTGATTTTGCGCTCGGATTGCGTGGCAAGATTTCATCGGGAAACGGAGCACATCTCGCACGTTGTTTTCTCCCTCCGAAGGATGTGAGCTACCTTCCAAACCGCGACCAGCAGCTGGCGGCGCTTGATCGTGATATCTCGACGAGCACGTGTGACACGGGCTTCCTATCAAGTGAGATGTTTGCCTTTGCGGATGACCGCGTTCTCGCGGAATTTTCAAATTGGCTGGCCGCGCGTGGCGTCTCGCTGCAATTCTTCTACTACATCCGTGAACAGATTCAATTCCTAATCTCAGACTACATCCAGCAGGTCAAGCGCCACGGGTGTACGGAAGCGTGCGAGCCCTACGTGTTGCGCGTTTACGAAAGGATCGCGCACATCAAGTACTCGATGCTATTCGAGCGGCTGACGAGGATCGCCGGTGCCGATCGAATCATTTGCAAGAATTACGATGAGACGCGTCTCGCGAAACATGGGATCTGCGGCGCCTTCCTGACTTCCTTTGCACTTGATTCCCGGGAGCTTAAATTTCCCGATGCCAGCGTGAACGTCAGCCTCGACCTGACGGAAATTAAAATCATGCTAGCGCTTAACAAGCTAAAACCGCGCATGGTGTTCTCTGATCTACTGGTGGAGAACGCTGCGCGCAGGGGCCGCAAGCACTCCGATCTCTCTTCTCAACTCCTTTCCCCGGAGACAATTGAGAAGGTCCAGCAATATTTCGCTGAGGATAATGCGCGGTTTGCGCGCTCCTATTTTGGGCGAGACAATCTGTTCGAACCACGCGAAACCGCAACCGAAGTGGAGACAGGGCCGGAACCGGAGCTGGCTCTCGCGGACGTAATGGAGGTATTCGGCGGGCTGCTGGTGCGCTTCGACGAACGTATAGCGGGGCTTGAGCGCCGGCTACACGATTGTTTTCCTGTCAAGTCCGCAGAGTCGTAGCACCTGCGTCGCGAGCACGCAGGCCATCCGACTGAATTAACGCTTCGCGTAATACTCGGGCCCGGCGCCGTATCCATACGCTTCCATCTCGGCCCCGCAATATCGCTTGAAGGTAAGCAGCTGGGCTTCCGACCAGCCGATGCTCTCCAGCGAATGCAACCGTATGGCGCTTCCTTTGGTGGTTTCCTGAGGCCGCTGGGATTTGAAGGTCTTGACCAGCGTGCCCACCTGTTCCGGAGCGAGGTTTAACAGCTCGCCAATCTTTGCGGAGATGGTTTCAGTATCGCGAAGCAGATCCTGCTGATCCACTTCAACATAGACTTCGGCGGGCAGTTCCGTGCGCACTGCGCGCCATGCAGACATGAACGTCGCCCAGCCTGAGCAGTGACGTTCAAAATTCTGGGCGGGAAATTTCTGCAGTCGCGATGCGACGTTTTCGATGGCACGGCGCTTACAGAAGATATAAAGGCTCTCAGGCCAGAGGCGCCTGAGGATCGGAACCGCAGGAATCATCTCGGCGTGGCCGCTTTTGTCGAACCATAGCGGGTGGGGATGAGCGTTATCCACGAGTTCTTTGAAGACACGCTCGATCCGGTCCTTCAATTGCCGGCTATCTATCTGGGAAGCGAGCCGATTGGGGTTCGGTTTCCCGAATGCGGTGAAGTGATTGTCGATGGCGCGCTCGATGATTCTCATGAGAGGAAGGAAATTCCCCTCTTTGTAACCGCGATAACCTACGCTTGCCAGCGCCTGCACGAGCGCGCTGGTACCGGAGCGCGGGGAACCGATGATGAACACGGGGCTTTTTGACATGTTGTGCGACTCGATCGGTCCTTAATTTACTCGTCCAGCATAATAATCGATGAGGCCTGTGAGGCTACCCGCGGACGATTCTGGCAGCACGTGCTGCGGATAGGCGTGCCATGATTGAATCAGCGCCTGATCGGGATGCAAGTGGTGTTTCTCCTCAAGCAAGCGAATGTGCTGCTTGGCGTCCAGAATCCAGGCTTCATCGCTTGAGTCAGTCGGTGTGCCGTTGTAAATCACCCCGATCGCCTGAATCAGCCCCTGCTGTTTGAGCTTCTCGACTTCTTGGTAGTAATCGACTGCATAGCCTTCCTCCCCTGGGCGGTTGAAAGGAATGTCGATGTGCGTGAAGGCAAGCGGTCGCCCGGTTTGACTACGAAATCCGCTGGTCCACGCCAACAAGTCCTTTTTCCATTGGTCCTGCTCAGCGATGTCGGTCGGCTCGGTGTCGCCAACCACGAGATCGGGAAACTCTCCGGCGTACACCGCGAGCGACTCCCGGATTAGATCGAGTATCTGGGGGATGGCGGAATGACAGCCCGGCTGGCCACCGGGGCGTCCGTTGAAGTAGTGACCGAACCACAAGGGTTCGTCCATGGCGATGTATCGGATCGAGCCACTGGCTTCTTTGATCTTTTGCGACACGGCCCGGGCCAGCTGAGGAGTGCCATATCCCTCCACAAGACCGAGTCCTCCACAGGAAGGATTGGTCGCCTTGGGCCCGACGTTCATGACCCCAATGGCCAAGGCAATCGGAATGCGACGGCGGTTCAGGTCGCCTACGATGCGATCAACCTCCTGCTGAGGCGCGTGGCTCAGGTACGCGCCGGTGAGCATGAATACCTTGACGTGGGAGGCCGCCTGCTGCCACGGCGCATCTGGATTAAATAAGTCCATAAAGTCGACGGCTCGATGGAGGGGCGTGTTGACGGGCGCGGCCGGAGGCGCGAACCAGATCTCCTGCGGCACCGCCGCGGATGAAAGAAACGTAGCCGACATGATGCCGATCGCGACGTGCAGCGCGCGGATTTCTCGTCTCATCGTGATCCCAGGCCTTCTTGACCCCTCTCGTCTGTCCGGGCAATATATTGCCCGACATTGGGCACGAAAGGAAGGGACAGAAAATGCACTTTCGCGAGCGCAACCAAATCATCCAAGTCATCAGAACAAAGTACGACGCAGTAGAGAAGAGAGGAAAGAACGAGATCGTCGGCCGATTGCAGAAGGCGAATCCGCAGGTAACCGACGAGTTGACTGCCGCCCTTACCAAGGAGGAGCGCAAGGAGCTCGCAGCGTGGATCGAAGGCTACGCGACCACGGCGCGCCTCAAGCGTGAGTTTGCGGCCCGTAATCTGACTGAGCAGCTGGAATTAGCGCAGGAATGGTTCGCCAATCAGAAAGGCGAAGACGCTCGCCTGCTGGCGGCATGGCTGATGCCCGCATGGGTACGTCTGCGGGCAACACTGAAGAAGAACGGCTTGATCGAATAATTCCGGACCGCCATGCGGACGACGCCGCGCTCGACCCCCGTGGCGATCTTGTGCAGCGTGCCGCCGGATCCCACCGATGCAGCCCCAGATATCCGGCAAGTCGAATAGCTCCAAGCCGCAGTCGAGCGCACTCCTAGCGTTGGTCGCGGTCGCGGCGCGCCTGGGCGTTGAAACGACTGTCGAGCAGTTGCGGCGGCGTTTCTCCATGGAAGCCGACGAGCCGGATTCCGGCACGCTGATCGCCATGGCGCGCGATCTGGGGCTCGAAGCCAAATCGCTGCACCTCACTTTCGATCAGCTGCCGCGGCTGTCGCGCACATTGCCGGCGATTCTGCGGGCGAAGGGGGGCGGCGCGCTGCTGCTCGAGGATGCGCGCTCGGATCGGCTGAAGGGAACCGTGGCAGTCATCCGCGATCCGGCAGCTCCCCCCACCGAGCTGGTAGCGATCGAAGAGATCCAGCTGACGGAGCTCTGGGAGGGCGAGCTCATCCTGATCAAACGGGTGTTCGGCGTTACCGACGAGAAGCAGCCATTCGGCGTCGCCTGGTTGGTGGGGCAGGTCCTGAGAGAGCGCAAGATCTTCCGCGACATCTTCTGGGGTGCGCTGGCAAGTACCGTGTTCGCCGTCGCGCCGCCGTTCATGTTCCGCGTGGTGATCGACAAGGTAGTGGTCACCCAGTCCTACCCCACCCTCAACATCGTCGTGGCCGCGATCGCCATCATGATCGTGACCGAGATGATCGTCGGACACATGCGACGCTTCCTGACGCAGGTCGCGACGACTCGCATCGACGGCCGCCTCAACCTCTACCTGGTCGACAGGCTCCTGAAACTGCCGCTCGAGTATTTCGAGAACAACCCGACCGGCGCGACGCTGCACAAACTGCACAACATCTGGCAGATCCGTTACTTTCTCACCGGGCAGCTCTTCGGCACGTTCCTCGACGCCGTGCCCCTGCTCGGGCTGATTCCGGTGATGCTGATCATCGAATGGCATCTTGCGCTGATCGCCTGCGCGCTGGCCGGCTTGATCTTCATCGTGATGATGCTCTACCTGCCGCCACTCGCTCGCGCCCATCGACGCGTGGTACTCGCCGACCACGCCAAGACTGCACATCTCGTCGAGACGTTGAACGGCATGAAGACCATCAAGTCGCTGTCGCTCGAGGGACGCAGGCGCAAAGAGTGGGACCGGCGCGTCGCCGAGGCAGCCGCGGCGCGGCACGCGATGGGTCTGGTCGCGAACTGGCCGCAGACGCTGACCTTGCCCCTACAACGACTCATGTACTCGGGTTGCTTCGCCCTCGGCGCCTACATGATTCTGTCCGCATCGGGCGGCGGACTCCTCCAGGGTGTCGGCGGCGTAACCGGCACCGGGGGCGGCGTCAACGCAATCATCCTCACTCCCGGCGCTCTGGTGGCGTTCGCCTTCCTGTCGATGCGTATGGCGCAGCCGCTGATTTCGCTGGCAACCATGCAGATGGACATCGCGGAGGTGCGCGGTGCCATTTTCCAGGTCGCGACCGTGATGAATGCAACCCCCGAGCCCGTCCAGCTCAATGGACTGAAACAGCCCATCACGGGTGAGATCACCTTCAAGGACGTGCGCTTCCGTTATGCGCCGGACGCGGCTTATGCCCTCGACAACGTCTCGTTCACGGTTCCGCGCGGCACGGTGCTCGGAATCATGGGACGCAGCGGCTCGGGAAAGACCACCGTGACCCGCTTGCTGCAACGCCTGCATTCGAACTTTGAGGGGATGATCAAGATCGACGGCATGGACTTGCGCGAGATCGATCTGATGCATCTGCGCCAGCACATCGGCGTCGTGCCACAGGAAAACTTCCTTTTCTCCGGGTCGATTCGCGACAACATCGCCATGGCCCGGCCGGACGCGAGCTTCATGGACGTCGTGCGCGCCGCGCAGCTTGCGGGTGCCGAAGAGTTCATCGAACGCCTACCCCGCGGCTACGACACGCTGCTGGAAGAGGGCGCGACCAACCTCTCAGGCGGGCAGCGACAGCGCCTTGCCATCGCGCGCGCGCTGCTCATCGATCCGCCGATACTGATATTCGACGAGGCTACCAGCGCGCTGGATGCAGAGAGCGAGGCGATCGTAAATGCCAACCTCAAACGCATGGCCAAGGGCAGAACGGTCATCACGATCTCGCACCGCCTCTCCATGCTCGTAGAGGCGGACGCGATTTTGGTACTCGAGCGCGGCAAGGTGTACGACATCGGTACACATGACGAGCTGGTCCGACGCTGCGACATCTACAAACACATGTGGTACCAGCAGAACCGGCACCTCGATCCGCGCGAGTTCGAGCAGCGCTCCTTGATCTCGCAGGGCGTCGCCTGATGGGCACGGAGGTCGCGACCAGACGCTGGCTGACGGTGCGCCGCAGGACGGACATCGTCGGCGACGTGGTCGGGGCTTTCGAGTCCGAGACCGCCGGCGTGCTTCTCGATACGGCGCCTGCGCGCGAGCACATCACCGTGTGGGTGGTGGCCGGGTTCCTGGGGCTCGTCGCGCTGCTCTCGTGCCTGATCAACGTCGATATCGTGGTGGAGGGCGTCGGCAAGATATCGCCGGTGGCCGGGGTGGTCTATGTGTCACCGTACAACACGAGCATCGTCAAGACCGTCAACGTGCGGATTGGCGACTACGTCAAGAAAGGCCAGCCACTGGCCACGCTCGATCCCAGTTTTACCCAGGCCGATCTGACACAGATGCAGGAGCACATGGCCAGCGACGAGGCGGTGGTGGCGCGTGAGCAGGCGGAGATGGCCAAACGCCCGTACATGTTTTCACACACCGACAAGTATCAGGCCGTCCAGGGCGAGGCATGGCTGAAGCGCCAGGCGGAATACAAGTCGAACGTCGCGAGTTTCGACAGCCAGATCGCCAGCATCGAAGCGCAGATGTCGCAAGCGATTTCGGATGCTGACAAATACAAGGAGCGCTTGCGACTTGCCACCGAGGCCGTCGCCGTCTATGCGCCGCTCCTCGATAAGGGCTACGTGTCCAAGCTGCAGTTGATGCAGGCAGAGGACACCAAGACCGAGATGAACCGCCTGCTCGCCGATGCTCAGAATCAGATCAAGCAGTATCGCGAGACCGCCTCCTCGCTGCGAGAACAACGCGAAGCCTACATTCATACCTGGTACGCCAATCTCGCCACGCAACTGACCGCCGACCAGAATGACCTCGACCTGACCCGGGATGGTCTTGACAAGGCTGCGAAGAACCAGGACCTGACCAGTCTCGTTGCTCCCGACGACGCGCTGGTAGTCAAAGTCGGCAAGCTGTCGAAGGGATCGGTGTATCTGGGCGGCGGCACCGACGCCGAGTCGGCCGGAACGGATCCGCTGTTCACGCTGATGCCGGTGAACGCGCCGCTGTTCGCAGACGTTTACGTGCAGTCCACCGAC
>Ga0307476_10000220_pt1 | contig 54718 bp, 49 predicted proteins | sample atmos_gasesECM2C_2_FD_203314 | JGI IMG/M metagenome (GOLD analysis project Ga0307476, IMG submission 203314) | Hardwood forest soil microbial communities from Morgan-Monroe State Forest, Indiana, United States - atmos_gasesECM2C_05 | ecosystem: Environmental > Terrestrial > Soil > Temperate... | reverse complement strand
GCTTTCGCTATGAGCCGGTCGCCGGCGCCGCCGCCAACGATCTTGGGGCGCCGGTCGCCGCCGAGGTCAAGGAGGAGCGCTGGCACCGCTTCATGCAGCGCCAGCAGGAGATTTCACGCAAGCGGCTCAAGCGCAAAGTCGGCAATCGCGAGCGGGTCATCATCGACGAGGTTGGGCCAACGGTCGCCAAAGGCCGCAGCAAGGCCGACGCGCCGCAGATCGACGGCACCGTCTATGTCGCCAGCCACCGGCCGCTGCGCGTCGGTGAAATCGCCACCGTGAAGATCGAGCGCGCCGACGACTACGATCTGCACGGTACGGCGGTCGGTTATTGAGCGGCGGCCACACGCACGATGTAAGCGGAGGAACGGCGATGGAAATGCGGACCTACGGCCGCACCGGCATGCGGCTCTCGGTGCTGGGTTTTGGCTGCGGCGCGGTCGGCGGCTTGATGGTGCGCGGCGATCCGCGTGACCAGGAGCGCGCCATCGCGCGAGCGCTCGCCGTCGGGGTGAATTACTTCGACACCGCGGTGCAGTACGGCGACGGCGAGTCGGAGAAGAATCTCGGCCGCGTCCTGCAAAACCTCAAACCCGCCGACGCGGTCGTCGGCACAAAAGTCCGGCTGCCGAGCGCCGAATTCGGCCGCATTGCCGCCACCGTGACGAAATCGCTCGACGGGAGCCTCTCGCGACTGCGCCGCGAGCGGGTCGATATCTTCCACCTCCACAATGCGATCACAGAGGATGGCGGCGGCGAGGCGCTGAGCGCCGCGCAGGTGCTCGAGGAGGTGGTCCCGGCGTTCGAGCGGCTGCGCCAGCAGGGCAAAATCCGTTTTCTCGGACTAACCGCGATCGGCGACACTCGATCGCTGCATCGGGTCATCGACGCCGGCGGCTTCGACAGCGCGCAAGTGGTCTACAACATGCTCAATCCGTCGGCGGCAACGGCCTTGCCGGCGAACTATCCGGCGCAGGATTACGGCCGGCTGTTCGATCATACCAAGGCGGCCGGCACCGGCGTCATCGCCATCCGCGTGCTCGCCGGCGGCGCGCTATCTGGCTCTGCCGAACGCCACCCGATTGCCAGTCCGCCGCCTGAACCGATCGGCTCGGCCATGAGCTACGACTCCGATATCGCGCGAGCCCGCCGCCTGATGCCGCTGGTCACGGAAGGGTTTGCCGCGAGCCTGACCGAAGCCGCCACGCGCTTTGCCATCGGCGATCCAGCCGTCGGCACAATCCTGGTCGGCATGGCGACGCCGCAGCAGTTCGAGGACGCGTTTGCCGCGGTGAAAAAAGGCCCGCTGCCGGCCGCCGCGATCGAGCGGCTTGCGGCGCTCCGACAGAGCTTTGTCGGCGAGCCCAGGTGATCAGGCGCCTTCGGCGAGCACGCGCCGGACCGCATCCGTCAATGTCGCGAGCTCAGCCTCGGAGATGGTGAAGGCCGGCGTGAGATAGACCACCGTCCCGAATGGCCGGACAAAAACACCTTCCGCAACAAAGCGTTGCCGCAAGGCATTGAGATCTTCGATGCGGTCCAATTCGACCACGCCGATGGCGCCTTTGACCCGGACATCCACAACGCCTGGGAACTTGCGGCACGGTTCCAGGCCTGCCGCCAGCGCGCCTGAGATTTTGGCCACCTGATCGAGCCGTGGCTCGCGTTCGAACAGGTCGAGCGAGGCATTGGCGGCGGCGCAGGCGAGCGGATTGGCCATGAAAGTCGGGCCGTGCATCAGCGCGTGAGTTGGATCGTCCGACCAAAACGCCTCGAAGACTTTTTTGCGCGCAATCGTTGCGGCCAGCGGCAGCGTGCCGCCGGTCAGCGCCTTGGAGAGAGTGATGATGTCCGGCACCACACCCGCCGCCTGGAACGCGAACAGCGGCCCGGTGCGGCCGAAACCGGTAAAGATCTCGTCGAAGATCAGCAGCAGGTCGTAGCGGTCGGCGGCGGCGCGCAGCGTTCGCAGCACTTGCGCATCATGAAACCGCATGCCGCCGGCGCCCTGCACCAGCGGTTCGACGACGGTGGCGGCAAGCTCGTCGGCATGCCGTTTGAGCATTGCTTCAAAGGCCGCAGTGCTTTTCTCCTCGACGGGCAGATCGACGGTGATCTGCTCGGGCAACAGCCCGCGAAAGGCGGCGTGCATGCTGCCCTGCGGGTCCGATACCGCCATGGCGCCGGTGGTGTCGCCGTGATAGCCGCCGTTGAAGGCGAGGAAACGGGTGCGGCCCCTGCCCTGGTTGCGCCAGTATTGCACCGCCATTTTCAGCGCGACCTCGACGGCCACCGAACCGGAGTCGCTGAAAAAGACGCGGTCAAGGTCGCCCGGTCCGAGCAGATCAACCAGCCGTCGCGCCAAGGTCAGCGCCGATTCGTGCACCAGGCCCCCGAACATCACGTGGGGCATCGCCGCCAGCTGGCGCTCGACCGTGGCGCGAATATGCGGGTGGTTATAGCCGTGGCAGGCGGTCCACCACGAAGCGATGCCGTCGATCAGCTCGCGGCCGTCTGCGAGCACGATGCGGCTGCCGCGGGTCGCAGTGACCGCAAGCGGCGGCGCCGCGGTCTTCATCTGCGCATAGGGCAGCCAGACGTGATCGAGGCCATCGGCGTACCAGGACGGCGAAGCCGGCGTTTTTTGCTTATTTGCTCTGGTATTGCCCGACATTCGGCGCTTTCATGCCACCGCGATGCGCTCGCTCGATGAATTCGCCTGCGGCAAGCTTGCGGCGCTAGAGCGCGCGCGGCTTCGCCGCACGCCGGTGGTGACGGTCCGCGACGGCATTTTTGCCGAGCGCGGTGGCCGCCGTCTGCTCTCGTTCTCGTGCAACGATTACCTCAATCTTAGCCGCCATCCCGCGATCATCAAGGCGGCGGTCGAGGCGGCGCGACGCTATGGCGTCGGCGCCGGCGCCTCCCGCCTCGTCACCGGCAATCACCCGCTCTACGACGAGTTGGAAAGCCGGCTGGCGCGGCTCAAGGGCACCGAAGCCGCATGCGTTTTCGGCTCCGGCTATCTCGCCAATATCGGCATCATCCCGGCGCTGGCCGGCAGTGGCGACCTGATCCTGGTCGACGAACTGTCCCACGCTTGCATCCATGCCGGCGCCAAGCTGAGCGGCGCCGAGGTGCAGCACTATCGGCACGGCGACGTGGCACACGCCGAGGCGCTTTTGACCGAGCACCGCGGCCGTCACGCGCATACGCTGATCGCCACCGACGGCGTTTTTTCCATGGATGGCGATCTCGCGCCGCTCGAAGAACTGGCGGGTTTTGCCAAGCGTCATGACGCCTGGCTGCTGGCGGACGATGCCCATGGTCTCGGCGTCGTCGGTCACGGTCGCGGTTCGTCGTTTGCCAACGGCGGCGCCGAGGTGCCGCTGCAGATGGGCACGCTGTCAAAGGCGGTCGGCGCCTATGGCGGCTATCTGTGCGCTTCCCAGGCCGTGATCGACTTGATGCGCACCCGCGCCCGACCGTTCATCTATTCGACCGGCCTGCCGCCGCCGGTCGTTGCCGCGGCCATCGCTGCTCTCGATCTGATCGAGCGCGACCCGGCTTTAACCGATGCGCCGTTGAACAAGGCGCGGCTCTTCACCCGCGCGCTCAATCTGCCTGAGGCGCAGAGCGCCATCGTGCCGGTGATCGTCGGTGAGGCCGAAGCGGCGCTTGCGGCGTCGGAAATGCTGGAAACGGAAGGTTTCCTGGTCGTCGCCATCCGGCCGCCGACCGTACCCGCCGGGACGGCGCGGTTACGCTTTGCTTTCACGGCGCAGCATGCCGAGGCCGAGATCGAACGGCTTGCGGGAATCGTGCGGACGCGCGTTATGGGTCGCCATTCGTGAGCGCGATCTTCATCACCGCGACCGGCACCGACGTCGGCAAGACCTATGTGGCCGCGTCGCTGATCCGCCATTTGCGCCAGCTCGGCCACTCGGTCGACGCCATCAAGCCGATCGTCAGCGGCTTCGATCCGGCGCAGGCCGCGGCCAGCGATCCCGGCATCCTGCTCGAAGCACTCGGTCTGCCGGTCACGGCGGAAGAAATCGAGCGGACATCGCCGTGGCGGTTCCGCGATCCGGTGTCGCCCGATCTCGCCGCCGCCCGCGAAGGCCGCCGCATCGACGTCGATCAGGTGGTGGCGTTCTGCCAGGACGCCATCGCCCAGCGCCGCGACGTGCTGTTGATCGAAGGCGTCGGGGGAATCATGGTACCGCTCGACGGCGAACGCACCATCCTCGACGTGATGATGGCGCTGCGCCTGCCGCTGATCCTGGTCACCGGCAGCTACCTCGGCACCATCAGCCACACCCTCACCGCGCTCGATGCGCTCTACCGCCGCGACATGAACCTGCTCGCCATCATCGTCAGCGAGACGCCGGGCAGCCCGGTGCCGCTCGAGGACGTGGTTGCGACCATTTCCCGCTTTGCCGAGCCGGTGATCGGCCTGCCCCGCCGGCGGGCCCTGGCTGGGGATTCTGGGGCCGATCCTGGTTTTGGCCGTATTTTTGATCCGAATGTAGGTCAAGGTCCGCGGCGGGGTGGGCAAGGCGCACCGGCGCGGGGGCCTCGGCCACCCGATTCGAGCCGATAATCCGGGGTGGTTTTTGTCTTGCGGGGGGATTTGTCTTGAAGATGCGGAAAACGTCACTGGTGTTTGTCGGCGCTGCCTTCGGCGCGGCGCTGACCATGGTCGCGACCCAGTCCTTTCTGGTCGGCAGCGGCGCCGATGCCAAAACGGTCGCCAAGCCGGACGTCTATCGGCTGCTCAATCTGTTCGGCGATGCCTTCGAGCAGGTGCGCTCCCACTATGTCGAGCGGCCGAACGACGGCAAACTGGTGCAGACCGCAATCAACGGCATGCTCGCCGATCTCGAGGATTCCTATTTCATCGATGCCCAGGCGCTCGCTCGCAACGATGCCTGCAGCGGGCCGCGCTGCGCCACCGCGCTCGGCACTATCGGCGTCGCCTATACGATCCAGGACGGTCTCCCCACTGTCGTGACGCCGATTGACGACACGCCGGCGGCCAAGGCCGGCATCATGACCGGCGACATCATCGCGCGCGTCGACGATGAGCAGATGCAAGGCCTCACCTACCAGCAGTTCGGCGCCAAATTGGCCGGCGAGGTCGGCTCGACCGTCAAGCTCACCATCGCGCGCCTCGGCCGCGACAAGCCGCTCGAAATATCGGTCGTCCGCGACAACGCCACCCGCCGCTCGGTTCGCGCCCGCGGCGAAGGCGGCGACATCGGCTATATCCGCATCATCCAATTCAACGAGTCGACCGCCGATCAGCTGAAAAAGGCGGTCGACGACATCGCGGCGCAAATCCCGTCGGAAAAACTCAAAGGCTATGTGATCGATCTGCGCAATAATCCCGGCGGAACGCTGGACGGCGCCATTGCCGCGGCCGACGGTTTCCTCGACGACGGCGAAATCGTCTCGATCCGCCATCGCTCCTCCGACAAGGTCGAGCGCTTGCGCGCCAAGGCGGGCGATCTCGCCAACGGCAAACCGATCGTCGTGCTGATCAACGGCGGCTCCGCGGCGAAGGCCGAGATCGTTGCCGGCGCGCTCAAGGACAATCATCGCGGCACCGTCGTCGGCACGCGGTCGTTCGGCGAAGGCTGGGATTCGACTACGGTTCCGCTCGGCCCAGGAAAAGGCGCGCTGCGTCTCGCCACCGGGCACTACATCACGCCGTCGGGCCGCCTGATCCAGTCCAACGGCATCGTGCCCGACGTCGAAGCGCCGCAGGATGTGCCCGATGCTCTCAAGGTGAAAGCCGCGGCCAAAACCAAGGACAAGGACCAGCCGGCGTTGCAGTCCTACATTCCGCCCGATCCGAACGCCGACAAGGCGCTGACTGCGGCCTATGCTTTATTGCGCAAGAACGTTGCGGACGCGCACGCGCGCTAGATAAGCGCGCTCAAGAGAAGAAGCGCATCTGCAGCGCCGTTTCAAACGTGCCTTCGAGATTGAACAGGATGTGCAGCAGGAACGTCAGCAGCGTCGAGTTGCTGCGCCAGCGCATCCAGCCGAGAAACAGGCCGATCACAAAGATCTGCAAGATGCCGGTCCAGTCGTATTGGATGTGCAGCGCCGCCCACAGGATCGAGATCGCGACGATCGCCGGCCACACCGAGCGCTCCGAGCGGACGAAGCCGCCGAACAGAAAGCCGCGAAACATGATCTCCTCGCCGGCCGGAGCGACGATGATTGCCGCGAACAGCATGGCCGGCAGCCAGCCTTCCGCCAGCGCCGTGGAGTAGGACTGCGTCTGAAACGGCGTGACCAGCGCGTGTCCGCCGAGATAGAGCAGTGCGTCGCTCACTGCGATCACGCCGACCAGCACGACAAGGCCCGTGATCACGTCGCGCTTGTTCGGCCAGTGCAGCGCCAGATAGTCGACGGCGTTGGATTTGGCGAACCGCACGGCGAGCCAAAGGATGGCGACGCTGATCGGGTTCGAGATCAGAATGAACAGCGTGACGAGAATGCCGTCATAGGGCGTATCGAGCACCGCATCGAGCTGGCCCGACCGCCACAGCACGATGACCGCAAGCGCGGCGAATTGGCCGACGAGAAAGGCGGCGACTGCCCAGGCAGCCGTCGCCCAATAACCCCACCGGTTCACCGCCGCGATGTTTTCATTCACGTGGGCAGCAACGCTTACGGAATCAGGATGGAGGAGCCCGTGGTGCCGCGGCTTTCCAGATCGCGGTGGGCCTTCGCGGCATCGCGCAGCGGATATTTCTGGTTGATCGGGATCTTGACCGCGCCGCTCTTGACCACCGCGAACAGATGGTCGGCGATGTCGAGCAGGTCGGCGCGTTTGGCGGCATAAGTGTTCAGCGTCGGCCGTGTGGCGAACAGCGAGCCCTTCTGCTGCAGGATATTGATATTGAAGGCATCGATCTGCCCCGACGCGCTGCCGAAGCTGACGAACATGCCGAGCGGCGCCAGGCAGTCGAGCGAAGCCGGAAACGTCGTCTTGCCGATGCCGTCATAGACCACCGAACACATTTTGCCGCCAGTGATCTCCTTGGTGCGGGCGGCGAAATCCTCGTCGCGGTACAGGATGGTGTGGTGGCAGCCGTTGGCCTTGGCGAGCGCCGCCTTGTCTTTCGATCCCACCGTGCCGATGACATTGGCGCCGAGGTGGTTGGCCCATTGGCACAGAATCAGGCCGATGCCGCCGGCGGCGGCGTGCACGAACACGTTCATGCCCTTCTCGACCTTGAAGGTGCGGCGCACCAGATATTCCACCGTCATGCCCTTGAGCATCATGCCGGCGACCTCCTCGTGGCCGATGCCGTCCGGCACTTTCACGGCGCGATCGGCCGCCACCAGCCGTTCCGCGGCGTAGCAGCCGAGCGCGGTGACATAGCCGACATGATCGCCGACCTTGAAGTCGGTGACGCCGGGACCGACGGCGGTGACTTCGCCGGCGCCCTCGTTGCCGGCAACGAACGGCAGGCCGACCGGCGACGGATACATGCCCATGCGGAAATAGACATCGATGAAATTGACGCCGCAGGCATATTGCTTGACGCGCAGTTGCCCCTGCCCCGGCGCCGGAACCTCGATCTCCTCGTAGGTCAGAACCTCGGGCCCGCCGACCTTATGAACGCGTACTGCCGCAACCATTGTCGTCTCCTTGGGATGAGTTCTTTATCGGGAAAAGCTCGGCCGGGATCATAGGGGCGGAAGCGTCGAACACAAGGCGGCTCGCGTGGTCTCGCCTAGCGCCCACCCGACACGTTCAGCACGGCGCCGGTGATATAGGACGCGGCGTCCGACAATAGGAACAGGATCGCCTCGGCGATTTCGTTCGGCTCGCCCGGGCGCTTCATCGGCAACAGCGGCGTGATGCGCGCGAGCCGGCCGGGCTCGTGAATTTCGGTATCGGTCGGACCCGGCCGTATGGCATTGACGCGCACGCCCTCCAAGGCCACTTCCCGCGCCAAGCCATTGGTCAGGGCGTCGACGCCGCCTTTGGCGGCGGCATAGAACACATATTCGGTGGCGCCGCCGGTCACCGCGGCGATCGACGACAGCAGCACGATGGAACCGCCCTTACCGCCATGGGCGGTCGACATGCGGCGCACCGCTTCGCGCGAACAGATCAGCGCGCCAAATAGGTTCACATCGATGACGTCGCGGATGGTGTCGGCAGAGGCGGCATCGAGCCGCGAATTCTTGCCGCCGATGCCGGCCGAGTGCACGAAATGGGTGATCGGCCCGAGCGTGCGCGTGGTCTCGTCGAACACCCGCATGATATCGGCCTCTTTCGCCATATCGCCTTGCAGCGCGATCGCACTGCCGCCTGATTGTTTGACTGCATTGGCGACGTCTGCCGCGGCTTTGGCGTTCGCAATGTAATTGACCGCAACGTCGTAGCCGCGCGCCGCGGCAAGCCGCGCCGTTGCCGCGCCGATGCCGCGGCCGCCGCCGGCGATGAGAAGAATGGGTCGAGTCATTGGCGAACTCCTTGAATCAGGGCGGTCCGGGATGATGGCGGCGCAGGAAACCGATGCCGACGAAGTAGATGGCCAAAACGCATAGCGCCGCAACGGTCCAAAAGCCCGGCGCAAGGCTATTCGCCACCGCGATGATGGCGAGCAACGCCCAGACGGCCAGCGCCGCCACTGTGATCGCGCGGAGATGCGAAATCCGGACCGGATGCACGACGTGGAACGGCACGAAGGTCAGCGCCGCCAGCGCCACCACCGCGACCGCGCCAAGCCACGGCGGCAACTTGAGCAGGAACAGATAGAACGCCGCCACGTTCCACAGCGCCGGAAATCCGCGAAAGTAGTAATCGGTCGTCTTCATCTGCCGGTCGGCGAAATAGAGCGAGCCGGTGACGACGATGAGCGCGCCGAGCGGAATGGCCAAGACCTGCGGCAATAGCCCGCTGGTGCTCATCGCATAAGCCGGTACGAACACGTAGTTGAGGATATCGACGACAAGATCGAGCACGTCGCCGGACCAGCGCGGCAACAGCTCCGCCGTGTGCAGCCGCCGCGCGAAAGTGCCGTCAACGCCGTCGATAATGAGCGCGATGCCGAGCCAGACGAACATCTTTGGCCAATCCGTGCCCACCGCGGCGATCAGCGCCAACAGCGCGCAGGCCCCGCCGCACGCAGTGAAGATATGGACCGCAAAGGCGGCGACGCGCGGCGGAATGATCTTGTCGGAGGACTCGGCTGGATTCATGGGTCGAAGCTTACACGGCAAATTGAAGATCGTGCGCAATCTCTCTGACTTTGCTAGACTTTCGACGGTAAATCAAAGGCGACGAATGAGCGACACATTTGGCGCACAGGTGGCGGTCGTCGGCGGCGGGCCCGCCGGCCTTGTTGCCGCAATAGCGTTGGCAACCGCCGGCGTCGATACGCTGTTGATCGCGCCGCCAGCCGAGCCCGATCACCGCACCACGGCGCTGCTTGCCGGCTCGGTCACGGCGCTGGAAACGCTCGGCGTGTGGCCGGCCTGTGTGGCGCACGCCGCGCCGCTGCGCAAGATCCGCCTCATCGACGACACCCAGCGGCTTATTCGCGCCCCGGAAGTTTTGTTTGCCTCAGCCGAGATCGGACTAGACGCCTTCGGCCACAACATCGAGAACCGGCATCTCATCGCCGCGCTCGAGGCACACGTCACCGCGCTGAAGCTGCCGCGCATTGCCGGCGCGGCGCTTTCGGTCGCAAGCGATCCTGGCGGCGTGACCATCAAATACGCCGGCGGCGAAGCCCGGGTGAAGCTCGTCATCGGCGCCGACGGCCGACGCTCGCTGTGCCGCGCAGCGGCCGGCATCGGCACACATAACCGGCGGCCCTATCCGCAGACGGCGCTGACCCTCAATCTGACGCACGCGCGGCCGCACGATGACACATCGAGCGAATTCCACACCGAAGGCGGTCCGTTCACCCTCGTCCCCCTGCCCGGCCGGCGGTCGAGCTTGGTTTGCGTGCTCGATCCCGCGCAAGCCGCCGAGCTTGCCGCCATGAACGACGCGGAACTGTCCCATGAGATCGAACGCCGCGCGCATTCGCTGTTAGGCGCGATGACCGTCGAACCAGGCCGCGGTGTTTTCCCGCTGGCGATCGAGACGGCGGACGCGTTTGCGCGCGACCGCATCGCGCTGGTCGGCGAAGCGGCGCACGTGGTGCCGCCGATCGGCGCCCAGGGGCTCAATCTCGGCCTGCGCGACGGCGCCACCATCGCCGAACTGGTCGCCGAGGCGCTCCGGCAAAATATCGACATCGGCGCGCCGGAGGTTTTGGCGCGCTACGACACGCAACGCCGCGCCGACGTCACCAGCCGCTCGATTGCGGTCGATCTGTTGAACCGCAGCCTGCTCACCGACTTTCTGCCCGCCCAGGGCGCCCGCGGCCTGTCGCTCTACCTCGTCGACCGCATCGCCCCGCTGCGCCGCGCGCTGATGCGCGAAGGCGTCGCGCCCGCCGCCTCCCAGCCGCGGCTGATGCGCGGCGAGATGGTGTGAATGCTATTTCCTGGGCATTGTTGGCGCCAAAAGCGGCTTGGCGGGGTGCCGCCATTCAGCCTAGCTTTGGACGCAGCGAGAGCCACGGAATCGTCGCATGAAATTGCCGCGCAATTTCTTCAAAGCCTTGGCGATCGGGGCGCCGGCGCCGTTGCGCGACTTGCCGCTCAAGCTCGAGCGCATGATCCATTTCGTGCCGCCGCATATCGAGAAGGTGCGGGCGCGAGTGCCCGAGCTGGTGCATCAGGTCGACGTGGTGCTCGGCAATCTGGAGGATGCCGTTCCCGCCGAGGCCAAGGCGGCCGCACGAAATGGCTTCATCGCCATGGCCAAAAGTTGCGATTTTGGCGAGACCGGATTGTGGACGCGCATCAACGCGCTCAACTCGCCGTGGGTGCTCGATGACATTACCGGGATCGTCGCCGCGATCGGCCAAAAGCTCGACGTCATCATGCTGCCGAAGGTCGAAGGCGTCTGGGACATCCATTATCTCGATCAGTTTCTGGCGCAACTCGAAGCCAAGCACGGCGTGAAAAAGCCGATCCTGATCCACGCCATCCTCGAGACCGCCGAGGGCGTCAACAATGTCGCTGCCATTGCCGGCGCTTCGCCGCGCATGCACGGCATCAGTCTCGGCCCGGCCGATCTCGCCGCTTCGCGGGCGATGAAGACGACGCGGGTCGGCGGCGGCCATCCCGATTACAAGGTGCTCGCCGATGCCACGCCGGGTGCGCCGGCCGACGCGCCGCGCGCCGCTTTTCAGCAGGATCTGTGGCACTACACCATCGCCAAAATGGTCGATGCCTGCGCCGCGGCCGGCATCAAGCCGTTCTACGGTCCGTTCGGCGATTTCGCCGACGGCGCCGCCTGCGAGGCGCAATTCCGCAATGCGTTTTTGATGGGCTGCGTCGGCGCCTGGACGCTGCACCCGAACCAGGTGCCGATCGCCAAACGTGTGTTCTCACCCGATCCCGCAGAAGTCGCCTTCGCCAAGAAGATCATCGACGCCATGCCGGACGGCTCCGGCGCGGTCATGATCGACGGCAAGATGCAGGACGATGCGACCTGGAAACAGGCCAAGGTGCTGGTCGATCTGGCGCGGCTCGTTGCCGCGAAAGACCCGGAAATGTCAGCCAAATACCTGCTATGAAAGGGCTTGCGACACCGCCCGGTCCCGCGCTCGCCACAATTGCGGCCTTGCATGATTGCGACGCACAGGCTGTAATTTAACTGCCGCCATGAGCAAGATTCGCAACGCCAAATATCAGATCGGCCAGGTCGTCCGGCACCGCCTCTATCCGTTCCGCGGCGTCGTCTTCGACATCGATCCGGTGTTCGACAATACCGACGAATGGTACGAGGCGATTCCCGCGGAAGTCCGTCCGCACAAGGACCAGCCGTTCTATCATCTGTTCGCCGAGAACGACGAGACCGAATACGTCGCCTACGTGTCCGAGCAGAATCTATTGCCGGACAACAGCGGCGAGCCGGTGCGGCATCCGCAAGTCGCGGAAGATTTCGTTCAAGACGGCCGCGGCGGTTATCGCCCGCGCGCGGCCTCGGTGCACTGATCGCCTGAGTCTTATGGCTTCGGCGGCGCGGGTGCTTGCGCTTGCGGCTGACCCTGCTGGCTTTCCAGCTTCTTGCGCGCTTCGTCGGCACGCCGTTGCAGCTCTTCCTGCAATTTCTTCTGCTGCTCCTCAAAGACCTTCGGATCGGTCGGCGGACCGTCATAGGCCTTGGCGAAGTCGGTCAGCGGCATGACCAAGCTGATCGGCTGGCCGGTCGAATTGATCGCCTGGACGACCAGGCCCTGGCCGCTCTTCATCTTGGTGATCATGTCGGCGTTAGCCTCATAGTCGGCCATGCAGCCGTTGGTGAAGCAGATCACGTAGGGCGCGGTCATCGGCTGGTTCTGGTCGATGATGACGCGGGTGCCGTGAACGAGCTGCATGCCGAGCGGCAGCGTCACGCGCAAAATCTTCTTCGGCTCGCCTTCCGGCTCGATCAGCACCGCGGCGACCACCGGCATGCCGGACTCGATGCGGGCGTCCTTGCCGGTGAAACAGACCTGCTTGGGATTGGCCTCCTGCCCCTTCAGGCAGAATTTTGTCCACGGCGAGAAGATCAGTTGCACCTGGTCGTTGCCCTGGGCCTGACCTTGCGCCGGCGGCTGCTGCGCTTCGGCGGGCGGGGCGGCCTGGGCCGGCGCCTGAGCGGGCTTGGCCGGCTTTTTGGCCGGCGCGGGCTTGGGAGCTGCCGGCGCGGCGGGTGCCGGCGCCGGCGTCTGCGCCGAGGCGAGCGTGTTCATCGCCACGGCGAACGCGACGGTCAGGATTGCGGTCCCGGTGATGGCAGCAAGTCTGCGGCCCACCGGTCCTGCCGGCGCCGCGATCGAATAAGCCATGAGTTGCCGTCCTCTTTCGTGCTGCCGCCGTTCAATCGAAGCCCTCGATCCGGCTGGCCAGACTTGCAAAATTCAATGTCGGATACGGGGCCGAACCCCATATCCGTTGCCTAACTGCGCTAAAGCGGCGCCCCCTCAGCGGTCCTTCGACGCAGAATACGGCAACAGCGTGACCCTCGCCCCGGCGGCCAGATAGCCCAATTGCGCCGCAAGATAAAGGCCGACGCCGCCGCGGCACCGGATATGCCATTGGCGATGGACTGCCGCCACAAACGGGGCCGAAGCTCATCGCCATGGTACATTCGGCCTTTGCTCCGCGAATCTTCGCTTCCGCCAGGTCATTCACCAGGTCATTCGCCATGTCCGCTGCGCCAAAAGCCTGGGTGGTCAATTGCGTGCGGGCCGCATTGTGGGGCGCGCTGGCGCTTGTCGGCATGACGTCTGCTGCGCTGGCGGAACCGACTCATGCTATCGCCATGCACGGCGAGCCGGCCATGGCTGACGGTTTTATCGCGCTTCCCTATGCCAACCCCGACGCACCGAAAGGCGGCCGGCTGGTCGAGGGTGTGCTTGGCACCTTCGACAGCCTCAACCCGATGATCGTCCAGGGCCTCGCCGTGCAGTCGATCCGCGGCTATGTGGTCGAAAGCCTGATGGCGCGCAGCTATGACGAGCCGTTCACGCTCTACGGGCTTTTGGCGCGCACCATCGAGACCGACGATGCGCGCAGTTTTGTGACCTTCGCGCTCGATCCCAAGGCGCATTTTTCCGACGGCGCACCGGTCACCGCCGAAGACGTCGCGTTCTCGTGGCAGCTTCTGCGCGATCACGGCCGGCCGAATTATCGCACCTACTATGCCAAGGTCGCCAAGGCCGAGATTCTCGATCCGCATACCGTGCGGTTCGATTTTGCCGAAGGCGGCGATCGCGAATTGCCGCTGATCATCGCGCTGATGCCGGTGCTGCCGAAACACGCCGTCGATGCCGCGACATTTGAGAATTCGACACTGGCGAAACCGATCGGCAGCGGGCCTTACGTGGTTGCCGGCATCGACGCCGGCAAAAGCGTGACATTCAAGCGCGACCCGAATTACTGGGGCCGCGACCTGCCGATCAATCGCGGCCTGTGGAATTTCGACGAGCTGCGGTTCGATTTCTACCGCGACGGCAACGCCTATTTCGAAGCCTTCAAGGCCGGGCTCTATGACGTGCGCAGCGAGACCGATCCCGGCCGCTGGCAGACCGGCTACGACTTTCCCGCCGTGCGCGACGGCCGCGTGGTCAAGGATTTGTTTCCAAGCGGCTTGCCGAAATTCGCCTCCGACTTCGTCTTCAATACGCGGCGGCCGATTTTTGCCGACATCCGCGTGCGCGAGGCGATCGCGCTATTGTTCGATTTCCGCTGGGTCAATCGCGACCTGTTCTACAATCTCTATCAGCGCAGCTCGAGTTACTTCGATGACTCCGAATTGTCCGCCTATCGCCGGCCGGCGGACGACCGCGAGCGCGCGTTGCTGGCGCCCTTCCCTGATGCGGTACGTCCCGACGTGCTCGACGGCACCTGGTCGCTGTCGGACGGCGATGGCTCCGGCCGCGACCGCGAGGCTTTGCGGCAGGCGCTCGCGCTGTTTCGTGCCGCAGGCTACGCGCTCGACGGCACGGTGTTGCGCGATCGCGCCACCCATCGTGCTTTCAGTTTCGAGATCATGGTCACCAGCAAGGACGAAGAGCGGCTGGCGCTGACCTTTTCGAGCCAGCTCGCCCGCGCCGGCATCGACGCCAAGGTGCGCCTGGTCGATGCCGTGCAATACGATCAGCGCCGCTCGACCTACGACTTCGACATGATCGAATACCGCTGGGAGCAGTCGCTTTCGCCCGGCAACGAACAGACCTTTTACTGGGGCTCGGCCGCCGCCGATCAGCAGGGCACGCGCAACTATATGGGGGTCAAGAGCGCCGCAATCGACGCCATGATTGCGGCCATGCTGCGCGCCCGCGAACGCGACGACTTCGTCGCCGCCGTGCGCGCGCTCGATCGCGTGCTGATCTCGGGCGCTTATGTGGTGCCGCTGTTCTACCTGCCGCAGCAATGGGTGGCGCGTTGGACTTATGTTCAGCATCCGGCGCGGACCTCGCTGTCCGGCTATCTGCCCGAGACTTGGTGGCATGAGCCTGCGAAACAAGGATCTGCGCTGCAATGATCCTTGGTACCATCCTCGGTGCGATCCTTGGCGAGCCGGCAAGCAGCGCGGCGCAGCCGCAACAGGGCGCAAGCCGCGTCACCATCGACGAGATTTTCCGCCGCGTCGCGCAGCGCCGGCCCGAGGCGCTGGCGCTCGTCGATGCGCCGAACCGCAAGACTTTTACCGACGGCGCGCCGCGGCGCCTCACCTTCGCCCAGGCCGACCGCATGGTCTCGGCGATCGCCGGCCGCTTGCGCAAGATGGAGCTGCCGACCGACACCATCGTCGGCATCCAATTGCCCAACATCGTCGAGAACATTCTCGCCATTCTCGGCGTGATACGGGCCGGCATGATCGCGGCGCCCTTGCCGCTGTTGTGGCGGCGCGCCGATGCGGTTGCCGCGCTGACACGGGTCGGCGCCAAGGCGCTGATGACCTGCGGCCATGTCGGCAGCTTCGATCATTGTCAGCTCGCCATGCACGTTGCGGCCGACGTGTTTTCGATCCGCTACGTCTGCGGCTTTGGCGCCGACCTGCCTGACGGCGTCGTGTCGTTCGACGATTTGTTCACGACCGAAAAGCTCGACCCGGTGCCGGCGCTCGATCGCGAACGGGCGAGCAATCCGGCCGCCCACCTTGCCGCCATCACCTTCGACGTCGGCGAAGCCGGTATCGTGCCGGTGGCGCGCAGCCATCTGCAATTGCTGGCCGGCGGCCTTGGCGTGCTGTTGGAAAGCCGGCTGGTGCAGGACGCGACCCTGCTGTCGACGCTGGCGCCATCGTCCTTTGCCGGCATTTGCCTCACGCTGCTGCCCTGGCTCCTGAGCGGCGGCAAGCTTTTGCTGCATCACCCGTTCGATCCGACTGTGCTGGTCGGCCAGTGGCGCGGCGATGACCGCTGCGGCGCTTTGGTCGTGGCGGGCGCGGTGGCGTTCCGCCTGGCCGAGGCCGGCGTGTTCTCGCGCACCGCTCCCGCCTGCGTGCTGGCGCCATGGCGCTCGCCAGAGCGGCTCGGCTCCAGTCCCGACTGGCGCGAACGCGACACCGTGCTGGTCGACGTGTCCATTTTCGGCGAGATCGGTGCCGTCGCCGCGCGCCGCGGTCCAGTCGGCCGGCCGGCGCCCATTCCGTTCGGCGGCATCGTTGCGCCGCGCTGCAGCCCGGGCGCGGTCGTGGTCGCCGAAGTGACGGCAACGGCGCACGGCACCGTGGCGCTGCGCGGACCGATGGTGCCGCAGCACGATTTTCCGCCCGGTGCCGAACGCGGGGACCAACCCCATCTCGCCATCGGCCGCGCCGGCCTGATCGATACCGGCTACAGCTGCCGGCTCGATCCCGGCGCGCGGACGCTTGTGGTCACCGGCGCGCCTCCCGGCATCGTCAATGTCGGCGGCTACCGCTTTCCGCTGCACCTCTTGCAGGAGAGGCTGGGGCGCCTCGATCCGCCCGCGACGTTCGCGCCCCTGCCCGATCCGCTGCTCGGCCAGCGCCTGATCGGCAACGCGGTCGACCGCTCTGCCGTGCGGGCCGCGCTCAATGCCGCGGGCGTCAACCCGATCCTGGCCGCGGCCTTTGACGACCGCAGCGAAGGCGATGCCCAGCCACGAATGTTCAGCGCGGCCGGCCGTTGACGCGCCATTAACAGCGCATTGGCTATTGTCGGGCGCCGTTGCTCCAATTCTGCACCCGGCCAGCCAGTATCTGAACATGGCACTGCAAGGTCCGTTTATCGTCATTGCCGATAGCCCGGCCGTGGATGTCGTTGCGGCTTTGCGCGCCGAAGGCGCCTTCCCGATCATCGAAGCCTGTTGGGCGGATGCCGCGGCAGCTCTTGCCTCCGTCGAGCCTGAGGCGATCGTGCTGGCCGAGCCCCACGGTGAACCGTCGCGCGTGGCCGCGTTGGCCAAGGCGCTCGCCGCTTCGGCCAAGAAAGCCGATCGCGCCTTCACGCCGATCGTCGCGCGCACGCGCGACGACGCCGCGGCAGTGTTGCCGGACGCGCTGGCCATTGCCGTCCATGCGCCGGCCGAACGGATCAATCGCCGGCTCACCAGTCTTCTGCGCATACGCGCGTTGCATGCCACCGTGCTGCGTCGCACCGCGACGCTCGCCTCGCGCGGCGAATTGCCGCCCGAACTGCCGTCGAGCGATCCGCTCGACGATGCAACCGTGCTCTTGATCGGCCGCGGCCGCTGCTTTCCCGCGCTCTCGGTCGCGCTCGGCGAGCGCGTCGGCCTGATCGGCGCGCTCAGCGTCGAGAGCGCGGCGCGCACCCTCAATGCCCGCGACATCGACGGCATCGTCATCGGCGACGGATTCGGCCCGCGTATCGTCGAGGCGCTGCTGACCGTGCTGGCAGACGATGTGCGCTTCCGCGATCTTCCGGTCGCCGTGCTCGGCGGCCATCCCGCGACCATCGAGCCGTTTTGCCTCGGCCTGGCCAATCTCGAGCGCACCGCCGAAGGGCCCGAGCGCCTGGTCGAGCACTTCATGCCGTTCGTGCGCGTGCACGCCTTCGGCCAGCGGCTGCGGCGCATGCTCAAATCGCTCGACGCCCATGGCATGGTCGATCCCGACACCGGGCTCCTGGCCAACGAGGCGTTCTGGCGCGATCTCAACCGCGCCGTCGATGACGCGGAAAAACGCGGCATCGGGCTTTCCATCGCGCGCTTTTGCTTCGCGCACGCCAATCGCCGCATCAGCGTCGATGCCGCGCGCGTCTTGAGCCGGCTGATGCGCCAGGTGGATTTTGCCTGCCGCGAGGCCGACAATTCGATCTTCGCCGTGTTTACCGAGACCGACCTGCGCGCCGCCCATGTCATCGCCCGGCGCATCGCCAGCGTGCTCAAGAACACCATGCTGGCGCCGGAGAAGAAAATCATCGACGCCGCGGTGACGCTGGCGACGCTGAAATCCACCGACAACGTCGATTCCCTGATCGCCAGGGTCGTCGGCGAAGCGCCCGGACGATGACCGGCGCGTGACGGTTGCGCGGTCTTCGTTGCCAACGCTTGTTTGCCGCCAAAGGCTTGTTTGTCGGCAAGGCTTGTTTGTCGTCAAAGCCCAATTCCCCCCGTCGCAGAACATGGGCTAAGCTGTAAGCTCACGACTCGAAGGACAGCGTCATGGCGCAAGAAAAGCCGGCCGAACAACCCGCCGAGCCGCCTGCCGTCCATATCGACGTCGTCTCCGACGTGGTCTGCCCGTGGTGCTATATCGGCAAGCACAGGCTCGAAGCGGCGCTGGCGCTGAGCCCTGACGTCACTGTCGACATCAACTGGCGCCCCTATTTCCTCAATCCGTGGATTCCGCGCGAAGGCATCGACCGGCAGACCTATCTGGAAACCAAATTCGGCTCCGCCGAACGCTATGTCGCGATCGCCGAACGGGTCGCCGCCGCCGCCGCGATGGAAGGCCTCGTCTATGCGCCCGACAAGATGAGCCGGCAGCCCAACACGCTCGACTGCCATCGCCTGATCCTGTGGTCGCGCAGCGCCACCGATCCCGCGCGCATGAAGCAGCGCCTCATGGAGCTCTATTTCGCCGAGGGCGCCGACTTGAGCGATCCTAAAATTCTGATCCAGGCCGCGGTCGATTGCGGCATGGACGGCGACCTGGTGCGGCGGCTGCTCGCCAGCGACGCCGACGTCGACCGCATCGAAGGCGAAGCCAACAGCGCCAAGGAAGCCGGCATCGACGGCGTGCCCTGCTTCATCTTCGGCGGCAGCGTCATCGTCACCGGCGCGCAGTCGCCGGAATATCTCGCCAATGCCATCGCGCGCGTGCCGGGGGGCACTTCGCGCATGCGCGCTTAAAGTTTGGCATTCCGCGGCGCCGCGCGGCGGCGAGCCTGCAGCCGTCACATCGCCGCTGCGGGCCGAAGCGCCTTGATCGATTGGATCGACACGTAAGCGCTCGCCTTGTCGACGAGGAGGCTGATCACGGCCTCATGGTTGGCGGTGAGCTCTTTCGCCTGGTCGTCAGACGGCGTTTGCGCTTTCACGTCGCCCAAAATGATACCGTACACGTCGTTTCCGGTCTTGGGGACGAGCGTCTCTTTCTTTTCGGTTGGAACGCCGGGGTCGCTGTCGACCAGGACCGGCGTGCTTACCTTTTTGAGCGTGTAATCGTAGTACTGCCCGCGAACGAAGGCCCATTGCGCGGCAACCCGGCTGCCCGGCTTGACCTCGACATACAGGTAGTACTTCGGAGGAAACGGGCTGCTTGCCGCCGCGCCGCCCGCGCCGCCCGGACCTCCCGGTATGCCGGGGACGGTCGCTCGGCTGAAGGCGTACAGGGTGACCGTCGAGTCTGCCATGGCCGACGACATCGCGGTGGCGACCGCCAGCGCGGCCATCACGGCATATCCTACCGTCAGTGGCGCAATCCGCCGCCGCGTATCGCGCCTGTCCGTCGAGGTCGCGTTGGAGGAGCAAATCAACATCGTCTCCACCGGTTTGTCGTCGCGCCGATTGGCGGCAGCCCGTCGTCGACGGCGACGACCTGCAAGGTGATGAACCGGAGATCGCGCGCAGCGGCTATCGCAGCGCCCGCTGCACGCAACACGGCCACGGTGTCAAAATAACGGCGCGGTCCAAAGGCCGCGGCCGTAGGTCGCCGCACGGATCGTGTTGGTGCCGTAGTTGATTTGCAGATCGTCGACGATCACGTTGGGCAGCGCGATCTTGTACGGAACCCAGTCGGTCAGCGAATCATTGCGGTAATACACGCCCGCATCGGTGCCGATATAGACCGGGTTGTTGGCGGCATTCTGGTGCACGATGGTGTCGACCGGCATGTTCGGCAGCGTGCCGCTGTAATTCGCCCAGGTGGCGCCGCCGTTGGTCGAGCGATACACCTTTTCGCCGGCCACATAGCCGCTGAAGGTGGCGTAGACCAGATCCGGATTGGTATCGCCGATCGCCAGCTGGGTGAGATAGTTGGTGGCGACCGGCAAGCCGGCGGTGACGTCGGTCCAGGCCGCGCCCCCATTGACGGTGCGATAGAGCTTATTTTCGCTGCCGGCGTAGATGACCTTGGGGTTGCTCGGCGCCACCTTGAGAACGTTGAATTGGCCGATCCCGGCCAACGCTCCGCTTATCGCGACCCAGGTCGTGCCCTGGTTGGTGCTCTTGTACACCTTGTCGGTGCCGGCATAGATCGTGTTGGCGGTGACAGGATCTTGGCACCACGGCGCCAGCCACGCGCCCCCTCCCGGTGTGTTGATGGGGACGAAACTGGCGCCGCCGTTGGTGCTGCGGTAAAAAGCGCCGTACTGGATCCCGGCGTAAATCACGTTGGCGTTGCTCCAGTCGATGAAACCCTGCATGCCATCGGCATTGGTGACGCTGGTGAAGGTGCCCGAGCTGAACTTCATGTTGCCGTTGTCCTGGGCGCCGGCGATCATGACGTTCGGATTGGTTTTGCTGACGCCGAGCCGGTAGAACTGGGTGATGGCGAGACCCTTGTTGAGGCTTTTCCAGGTGGTGCCGCTGTTGGTGGATTCGAATATGCCGCCGTCGTTGCCGGAAAACAGCGTCGTACTGGAGCCCGGAGCGAATTTGATCACGTGATTGTCCGGGTGCTGGGCGACCGGCACGGCGCTCCAAGTCGTACCGCCGTTGGTCGAGTGCGCCATGTTGAAGCCGGCGACGTAGACGACTTTCTCGTCGATCGGCGATACCGCGAGCACGTTGTCGTAATAGCCGTAGAGCGACAAGCCCGGCACCGGGTTGGCGATGACGCTCCAGGTGGCGCCGGCATTGGTGCTTTTTTGCACCATGTTGTTGCTTGTCCCGCTGGGCTGGGCGCACAGCGTATACAGCGTATTGGGATTGCTGAGGGCGATCTGAATGTTATAGCGCGTGCCCGAGCATGTGGCGGTGAGCGGCGTGAACGACGCCCCGGCATTGGTGCTCTTGAGCACCTGATTGGTGGTGGCGTAGACGAGAGCGCCGTTGTTTTGCTGGAATTCGACGTCGTAGGTGTTTGCGGTCAGTATTTGCTTCCAGCTCACGCCGCCGTCGTCGGTGCGGAACAGACCGGCGCTGGTCGCCGCCATCAGGATCTTCGGATCGGTCGGATGCATCGCAAGCCGCCGGATGGTGCGGTTCTGCGCCACCGTCCAGGTAAGGCCGGTTGGCGTCCACGTGGTGCCGCCATCGATGCTCTTCATGACGCCGACGCTATAGGTGCCGCCCCAGAACGGTACGCCGTAACCAAACGGATCGCTGGTGGCGACAAAAAGGACGTTGGTGTTGGCCGGGTCGATGGCGATGTCGCCTGCGCTCAATGTCGGTTGCGCGTCGAATTTCGGCGTCCAGGTGGCGCCGCCGTCCGTGCTCTTCCAGACGCCGCCATCGGCGCCGCACAGATACATGGTCTTGGCATTTTTCGGATCGAACGCGATGCAGGTGACGCGCCCCATATTGGTGCCGCCGACGGCGTCGGAGGGGCCGAGCGGTGTCCAGGACTTGACCGACAACATCTTCAACATCGGATTGGGGCTCGGCGTCGGGTTCGCGCCGCCGGGAGGCGCGTTCGGGCCGGGCGGGTTCGGGCTGGGCGGGTTCTGCGGCGCCAGCTTGGCCAGGAGCGAGCCGTCGATTTCCTTGACTTGGCTGCGAAAGGTCTCGATCTCCGCCAGGTTAAGCCGTCCGCTCGGATAGGAGCGCGGCACCACCAGCCATTCCCAGCGTTGAAACATCTTCATCTCTTCGATGTCGGTGTGCTGTGCTTCCTCCGCGGCCTCGAAGCGAAAGGTCGGCCTGACCTTGTCCTGCGTCACGTCGACCGGGTGTTCGCGGTAGTAGCTGGCGAAGGCCTGCCGCAAAGCCTCGATCGTGGGTTGGTCGCGCTGATCCGGCGGCAACTGGCTCAACCATCGTTGCGCCATCGCCTGAGGTGCAAACATGCAGATGAATGCTAGGACGCAGCCACACAGTCTGGCGTTCATCATCGTCATCTCCCATGAGCAAGATCGGTCATGCGGTCACAAGCAATTGGCTCGACGCGTCGGACACCGGGTCTTCGCCGCGCGCGGTCTGACCCGTGAGGGCGGCCGTTTTGACGCCGGTTAGCCGGTGCCGCTGTCAACGAGGTGCGCATGCGCCGGGAGCCGCCGGAAAGTCCGATCGCACGCGCCCTGTCCGCCCCGATATTATTTCAGCTTCAGCGAGAATAGTCCATAGGCGTTCTCGCCAAGATTGTGGGCGTGACGACGCAGAGCCCGTCCCTCCCCCTGCAGGTGAGGCTGTTGGCCGGCATGACCGGCCTGCAAAAGCGCGGTTGCTCGCGGCCGCGCCGCGGACTAGACAGCGGCCAGTCGGGCAAGAACAAACGGCGCCGAACGCCGGAAGGACTGTTATGTCGGCAATCACCGCGGATGCGGGCGACGTCGCGCAGCGCTCGTTTCGCGAAGTGTGGGTGATCAGCCTCGGCCACGCGCTGACCCACTGGTATCCGGCGACGTTCTATCTCTTGCTGCCGCTGATCGGCAAAGAGCTCGGCCTCGATTACGCGCAGATCGGCTCGATCCTCACCTGCCAATACGCCGCCGGCGCCATCGCCAATGTGCCGGGCGGCATTCTGGTCGACACCATCGGCCGCAAGGGCCTGTTGATGGCGATCTCGCTGTGCTGGATCGGCATTCCTTATCTGCTGATGGGCGAGTCGCACGCCTATTGGATGATGCTCGGCTGCGCCACCCTGGTCGGCATCGGCAACAATCTGTGGCACCCGACCGCGATCCCCTGGCTCGCCGACCGCTTCCCATCGCGCAAAGGCCTGGTCATGGCGTTTCACGGCATGGGCGCCAATGTGGGCGATGCGGTCGCGCCGCTGGTCATCGGCATTTTGCTGCAAAGCTTCAATTGGCGCACCGTCGTCGTCATCAACGTACTGCCCGGCATCGCCGTCGCCGCGTTCATTCTGTTTTATGTCGGCCGCCTGCAGATGGCCGATATCCGCGCCGGCATCGCCAAGGCAAAGCCGCACGCGGTCGGCGGCGTGGAGCGGCTGCGCATGCTCGGCGCGCTGGTGCGCAATCGCGCGCTGGTCACGCTGTCGATCGGCGCCGCGTTCCGCTCCATGACGCAGAGCGCGCTGCTGACTTTCCTGCCGCTCTATCTGGCGCGCATGATGGGCTATCCGACCAGCTGGATCGGCGCCAGCATGTTCGCGCTGCAGGCCGCGGGCTTCATCGCCGCGCCGATCGCCGGCTACTTCTCCGACCGGGTCGGCCGCCGCCAGATCATCATGTCGAGCATGTCGATGACCGCGGTCGTGATCGGTTTCATGATTTTTGCCGGCGGCACCGGCTGGTTCGTGCTCTTTGTGGCTCTGCTCGGCTTCTTTTTGTTCGCGGTGCGCGCCGTGCTGCAAGCCTGGCTGCTCGACTCGACGCCGCCCGGCATGGGCGGCAGCGCCATCGGCATGCTGTTCGGCACCCAAGCCATCGGCCAGGCTCTCGGCCCGGTTTGCGCCGGCATCGTCGCCGACCATTTCGGCCTGATGGCGGCGTTCTATTTCCTCGCCGGCACCATCGTCATCGCCAACCTGATGGTGTTCGTCACGCCGTCGAATTTGCGCGCGGAGCCGCAGGTGGTGCGGTTGTGAAGATCGCGGCTTAGGCAGACACGGCGACAGGCATTGCGCAGCGTCGGACGGCGCGTCACGTCGCAGCGCGAACGACTGGTACCGGCGAATAGGATCAATCGCGGCCCCGTTCCGTCTTGTAGTCATAAGCCGTATCCCATTCGAGCTTGCCCATCAGCTCGCGCAGCCGTTTTTGCCGCCGGCGTGCGATGAATTCTTGCAAAGCTTTGGTGACGGCGGCCGTTTTGGTGCGCTCGCCGCTGACCTCAAGGGCGCGGTCGATCAGTTCCGGATCGATCGAAAGATTTGTCGCCATGTGTGAACCTCCAAGCAACATCTGACACGTGATGCAAATCCCGATCAAGCGTTGCAGCCGCGACGCCAAGCCGATGGCGCCGCTCAGCCATGGACGAAATTCGACGGCGGAAAGCGGCGCAAACTCCATTCCGTGCTGGTCTGCGGCCGCTGGCGCCGCGCGCCGCCTTTGATGACTTCCATGTAGGCGGCCTTCTGCTCGGCCGGCGTCAGCAGCGGCCAGTGGCGGCCAAGGCACGCGCCGGGACCGGCCTCGGCGATGCAGCAATGATGCCGCCGGCAATAGCCGCGCTGGCAGCTGCGCCAAGGTTCGGTGACCTGGCAGAACAGCGCGCGGATCGCCGCAAAGGCCGCTTTGCGGTGCGCGCTTTCCTGGTCGGGCGTCAGCCGTTTCGGCGTGCGGGGAAGATCGTTCGATTTTTTACGGCGCGCTGCTGGCATCGTTGTTTCCTCATTTTCTGTTCGCGCGACGCTCGCTGCAACCCTCTCCCCATGCGGGAGAGGGCGGCGTGCCGCGAAGCGGCGCGCCGGGTGAGGGCTTTCGCCGGGATTTACGGGCCCTCACCTGATCGCGCTGCGCGCGATCTGTCCTCTCCCGCAAGGGGAGAGGACAGGCATCCTCATTCTCGCGATGCACCCGCATCCGAGCTTTGGCGACGAACGGCACGAAGTATTCGCCTCCGAAAAAATAAGGGGAGGCAGAGCGCCGGAAGGCGCAAATCCTGGGCCGCATCGTCGGATGCGGCGCGCGCTGAGCGTAGCGCGCTCGCCTTTCGGCGCTCCACCGCGGCTATCGCTCCGGCCATGTGCCGAAGCTCAATCCGGGCCGCGCTTCACGTGGTGCAGTGGCGTTAGCCTAAGCCTTGGCACCGCGCTTAAGCGAAGCACCTCGCGCGCCGGTCGTAATGCCGGCGGGGTCGATGCCCGGACCGCCCGGGAGCGGCAGTGACGAGCCGCCGCCCGCAGGAACCGCACCCGCCCCGTCAGTCGGCGTCACCGGTTGACGTCCCCTTACGGAGGGCGGGATGGAGCGCCTGTTAGCGTTTGCGCGAGACGAGTCAAGCCGCAACGAAATTGCCCTGAGGCGCTCCCGGAAGCGACGGAAAACCGGGCGTTTCTTGTATGCGAGCCATTGAATTTGCGGGCTCGCCAGTGGCCAAGCGGCACAAAACGAATTTCACTCGAGAAGATTCGTTGCCGCTTGGTTGCTACGCTTGCTTTACGGCGGTGCAATCAGAGCCGCCGTCTATTTCGGAGATCCCTCTTTCGGACAGAATTTGCCCTTCTCGATCCACTTTGCGGGATCGATAACCTCACCCTGCATGCAAATAGTGATCGCTCCAAAATTGATCATGCCGATCACTTCGCCGTAGGTGCCCGGCGTGGGCTTCGGCTTTGCCGCCGATACGCTGTAAGTCTGGAAGGTATTCGTCCGAAGCACCAGACATCCCGCTTCGACGCCTTTTGCCACGCAGCCAGTGACTTTGATGGGCTCGGCCGCGAGAGCAGGAGTCAAGAAAGCCAAAGAGAACAGGCCCGCAACCAATAGCTTTTGCATTTTCCATCCCTCCTTTGTGACCTCGGGCAAAGCAAGCGTAGGCTGGGCAAAAGCGCGCACCGCTGTGCCCGCGTCAGCGACAACACAAACTGCAAGTCAGCCGTGGTCACGCTTCGCTTTGCCCTCCCTACGCTCGCTGAAACCTGAGCCAATGAGAAGGATGGATCGTGCGGCAGTGCCATTTGCAATTAACTGCAGGGAAACTGGGCCGGACGGTAGGACTTGCACCTACATCTCCGCCCCCGTACCTTACTATTGGAACTTCTTCAGGTACTCGAAAGGGACGGCGCCTTTCTTAGACCACGCCGGGATTACAAGAACCTCGCTAGATCTTGGACGGGCCGCCCGGGTTGGGCGGCCCTTTCCTTTTGGGCCACCCATTCCTTCGCTTTAGGCTGAAGCTTCAAGAGCAGCGGCCTGACGTCATAGTGTTTAGGGTCGCGCCTCCGCATGCCCGGGATTTTGTCCAACATCCCCTTCTTAGCCAGGCTGTTGATCAGCCGCTGGACATTGCGCTTCGTCGTCCCCATCCGCTGCGCAATCGTGCCTGTGTGCGGATACGGAAAACGTCCCGCGTCATACCAGTGCATGAACACATGCAAATAGACGTTCAGCTCAGCGCTTGTTAGCCCGAGCGCTTTTTGATGCAGCAACAGTAGGTGGGGCACTGGGCTGAAGCCGGGAAGGCCGACAACGCCTAGCCGGTGCCGAACCCGACCGCCGCTACTATCCGCATTTTCAATCAAGTCAATTCCGCTCATGCGCTCCCTCAACACAAAAAAACAAGGGAAGGCCACAGATATCTATTCAATATACCCATTTTTGGTCATTTTATGCATTTTGTTCTTGTTATGTTCAGATTCCGCCGAGACACGTTTGGCGCGATTTGCGATTTGGCGGAATGGACTTGAATGGAAATGCGGAGAGAATTAGCTGCCGCAACTGGCGACAGTATTCATTCGTCCAACGAGTGTCTAAGGCGCCTAAGCACCTTGGCCTTTCTCGCGAGAATTTCGATGCGTTCGCCGCCGCAAACGCCCTCCCAGTAATCTCGGACCGCGCGCTCCGGCGATTGATGGCGCTGAATTGCAATCGTAACCGCGGTGAAGGCATCCACGTCCCCGCGATGGATCATGTCGTCATCTTGTATCTCTAACTCGAATAGATGAACCGGCGTCGTTCGCTTTTTCATCCTCCACAACCGTTCTGCTACATCCTGACTCTCCCATGCATACAAGGACTGGGCACGAATTTTCCCACCATCGGGCCGCGCTTGCCGAATGAGTGTTTCGGCCCGCTTTTGCAGGCCCGTCAACGTTTCGAAGTGATCGCCGCGTGACGATATAATTTTGCCTTCGGGATAATCCTCGGCGTCGTACCTATAGGTCTTCTTCGTTGCCATGGCGGCACTTGCTCACGCCCTCAGGTTCCGGCTTCACGTCTGCGGCGCTGGGACAACCACACTCACGCCGCCTTCGCCCCCTTCTCCGCGATCCCAACCAGCGTACGCAAAATCCCCGTCGCGCCCTTCAGCCGCTCCGGCGCGCTTTCCCATTCGTCGAAAAACACCACCTTCATATCCGGCCGCACCCGCGCGCCCTCGGGGTGTTTGTTGATATAGGCAATAAGCCCCTCGGGATTACTAAAAACATTCTCCCGGAACGCCAGTACCGCGCCCTTCGGGCCGACCTCGATGCGCTCGACGTTGGCGCGCCGGCACAGCGATTTGATCGCCACCACCTGCAGCAGATATTCGACCTCCTGCGGCAGCGGGCCGAAGCGGTCGACGAGCTCGGCGGCGAAGGATTCGATGTCGCGCTCGTCCTCGATTTCGGCAAGCCGGCGGTAGAGCGCGAGGCGGACCGGCAGGTCGGCGACGTAGTCTTCCGGGATCAGCACCGCCGTGCCGATGGTGATTTGCGGCGACCATTTTTCCGCGAGCGGGGCGCCGAGCCCGGCTTTGAGCGACAAAACCGCTTCCTCGAGCATCTCCTGATAAAGCTCGTAGCCGACTTCCTTGATGTGGCCGGATTGCTCCTCGCCCAACAGATTGCCGGCGCCGCGGATGTCGAGATCGTGGGAGGCGAGCTGGAAGCCGGCGCCCAGCGTGTCGAGCGATTGCAGCACTTTCAGGCGGCGCTCGGCCTGCGGCGTGATGCGCCGGTTCGCCGGCAAGGTCAAAAGCGCATAGGCGCGCAGTTTTGCCCGGCCGACCCGGCCGCGCAGCTGATAGATCTGCGACAGGCCGAACATGTCAGCGCGGTGCACGATCAGGGTGTTGGCGGTCGGGATGTCGAGGCCGGATTCGATGATGGTGGTCGACAAGAGCACGTCGAACTTGCCGTCATAGAACGCGCTCATAATGTCTTCGAGCACGGTCGAGGGCATCTGGCCGTGGGCCACGGCGACGCGTACTTCGGGCACGTGCTTGTCGAGGAACGCCTTGGCGTCGGCGATGTCCTCGATGCGCGGGCAGACATAGAACGCCTGGCCGCCGCGATAGCGCTCGCGCAGCAAGGCCTCGCGCACCACGATGCCGTCGAACGGCGAGACGAAGGTGCGCACCGCCAGCCGATCGATCGGCGGCGTGGCGATGATCGACATTTCGCGCACGCCGGACAGCGCCAATTGCAAGGTGCGCGGGATCGGCGTCGCGGTGAGCGTCAATACGTGGACCTCGGCGCGCAATTGCTTGAGCCGTTCCTTGTGGGCGACGCCGAAATGCTGCTCTTCGTCGACCACGATCAGCCCCAAATCCTTGAACTTGATCGACTTGCCGAGCAGGGCGTGGGTGCCGATGACGATGTCGATGGCGCCCTCAGCGATGCCTTTCTTCACGGCCGCCAGCTCTTTCGCCGAGACGAGACGCGAGGCCTGCGCGATGTTCACCGGATGGCCGCGCAGGCGCTCGGTGAAGGTCTTGGTGTGCTGGCGCGCCAACAGTGTCGTCGGCACCACCACGGCGACCTGCTTGCCGTTCATCGCGGCGATGAAGGCGGCGCGCAGCGCCACTTCGGTCTTGCCGAAGCCGACGTCGCCGCAAATGAGGCGATCCATCGGCCGGCCGGAATTGAGATCGTTGAGCACGGCGCCGATGGCGGCGAGCTGATCGTCGGTCTCCTCGTAGGGGAATCCGGCGCTGAACTCGTCGTAGAGGCCTGGGGCGACGGTGAGGCGGGGCGCCTCATGCAACAGCCGCTCGGCCGCGATCTTGATCAACACACTGGCGATCTCGCGGATGCGGTTCTTCATCCGCGATTTGCGCGCCTGCCAGGCGCCGCTGCCGAGCCGGTCGAGCTCGACGTTGTGGCCTTCCGAGCCGAAGCGCGACAACAGCTCGATGTTCTCGACCGGCAGGAACAGCTTGTCGCCTCCGGCGTAGTGAATTTCCAGGCAATCGTGCGGCGCGCCGGCGGCCTCGATGGCGCGCAGGCCATGGAAGCGGCCGATGCCGTGATCGACGTGGACCACCAGATCGCCGGCGGCCAGACTCGTCACCTCGGCGATGAAATTTTCCGCGCGCTTGGATTGCCGGCGCGCGCGCACCAGCCGCTCGCCCAAAATATCCTGCTCGCTGATCAGCGCGACGTCGGCGGTCGCGAAACCGGATTCGATGCCGAGCACGGCGAGCGCGACTTCGTGGCGCGGCAAAGCCAGCGCCTGCTGCCACGACGCGACCGGGGTGAGATTGACCAAGCCGTGCTCGGCCAGCACATGCGACATACGTTCACGTGAGCCGTCGCTCCACAGCGCGATCATCGCCCGCTTGCCGGCGGCTTGCAGCGCGTGCACGTGTTTGGTCACCGCCTCGTACACGTTCTTGTTGGGCTCGCTGCGCTCGGCGGAGAAATTGTGGCCGGCGCGGGCGGCGATCTCGATGGTATCGGCGGTGCCGTCGGGGGCCGAAAATGGCGTCAGCTTCGCCAGCGCGGCGTTGTCCAGGCGCTCGCGCCATTCACTTTCGGCGAGATAAAGCCGGTCCGGCGGCAGCGGTTTATACGGGGCCCCTGCCCCGGTCTGATCGAGCGCCTCTTTGCGCGCCTGATAATAGTCGGCAATTTGCGCGAGGCGCTCGTGCGCGGCTTCTTCGCCCAGCGGCTCCAGAAGTATCGGTATCGCGGCGCGCTCCCTCGCCCCGGAGGGGAGAGGGTTGGGGTGAGGGGGTTCGGGCCCATCGGAGACTCTCCCGGCAATTCCGAGCCCCCTCACCCCGCCCTCTCCCCGCTGGGGAGAGGGAGAAGAAGATGGCGCTCCCGGATAGCCGAGATAGTCGAACAATGTTTCGAGGCGCTGGTGGAACAGCGGCAGCCAATGCTCCATGCCGGCGTGGCGGCGGCCTTCGCTGACCGCTTCGTAGAGCACATCGTCGGGCGCCGCCGCGCCGAACGCGGCGACATAACCGGTGCGGAACAGCCGGATGGTGTCCGAGGTGAGCTGAAACTCGGCCATGGGGACGAGGTCGAGCGCACGCAGGTCGGCGTTGGTGCGCTGGGATTCCGGATCGAAGCTGCGGATCGATTCCAAACTGTCGCCGAAAAAATCGAGCCGCACCGGTTCGCCCATGCCGGGCGCGAACAGATCGATGATACCGCCGCGCACCGCGTAGTCGCCGGGCTCGCGCACCGTCGAGGCGCGGTTGAAGCCGTTGAGCTCGAGCCAATGGGTGATGCCGCTCATCGGCAGCACGTTGCCCGGCGCCGCCGACAGCGATTGCTTGCCGACGATGTCGCGCGCCGGCACTCGCTGCAGGACCGCGTTCACCGTGGTGAGCAGCACGGCCGGGCGTTCGCGGCCTTTGACGCCGGCGAGCCGCGCCAGCGCGGTCATGCGCTGCGCCACGATGGCGGCGTGGGGCGACACCCGGTCGTAAGGCAGGCAATCCCAGGCGGGGAATTCCAAGATCTCGATGTCGGGGGCGAAAAAGCCGAGGGCGCGCGACAGCATCGCCAGCCGCGGCCCGTCGCGGCAGATCACCGCCGCGCTGATGGCCGGCGGCAACGCGCCCGCCGCAACGGCGCGGGCCAGGTCGGCGATGACCAGGCCTTCGGCGCCGTCGGCAATGCCGGCGAGCGTCAGCGGCCGGCCGGGCTTTAGCCGCGCCGCCGGCGACTGGGCCGCAATTTTCGCTGGCGCCGTCACCGCTCCTCCTTGGCGCGCGCGTGAAAATCCTTGAGCTGCCGCAGCACGGCGGTGTCGTAATCGGCCGGAATGGCCGCTTCGCCGCTGACCCAGGCATAGAGGTCGGAATTCGGCACTTCGATCAGCCGCTCGAAATCGTCGAGCGAAGGCTCGTCGAGCGTGCCGATATGCCCATCGGCAAAACGGCCGACGATCAGATCGGTCTCGCGCACGCCGCGGCGCCAGGCGCGGAACAAAAGCTTCTTGCGCCGCTCATCCAGGCCCGCGCTCGATCGTTCCGTCATGATGCCTCCAAACGCCGAAAGCCCGGACGCGGCCGGGCGAGGGGTATATAGAGAACGGTTTCCAACTTGTCATGGCCCGCAGGTGTCATGGCCCGCGAAGGCGGGCCACCCAGTAATCGGGGCGCGGAGTTTTCGTCCGCAGCGATAGCGATTACTGGGTCATCCGCTTTCGCGGATGATGACAGCGTTGGCGGATGACGACGGTGTAGAATAAGTGCGATGCGGCCTCCAATCCTCAATCCGCTGTTCGCGGCGCTATCCGCCCTGCCCGGCGTCGGGCCGAAGCTCGAGAAGCTGTTTGCGCGCCTCTTGTCGCGTGACGGCGAGCCGCCGCGCGTCGTCGATCTGCTGTTTCACCTGCCGACTGGATTCGTCGACCGGCGCAACCAGCCGAAGCTGAGCGAGGTCCGCCCCGATACGATCGTCACCGTTGCCGTCACCGTCGAGCGCCACCGGCCGCCGCCGCCGCACCGGCCGCGCGCGCCCTACAACATCGACACCTTCGACGACACCAACACGCTGACCATCACCTATTTCAACGCCCGCCAGGATTATCTGGAAAAGCTGTTGCCCAAGGGCGAGCTGCGCTACGTGTCGGGCACCGCGACGTTCTACGACGGGCACCTGCAGATGGTGCATCCCGACCGCGTGGTCGATGCCGAAAATTTTGCCCGCCTGCCGCTGATCGATCCGGTCTATCCACTGACCGAAGGGCTGCACCCGAACCAGGTGCGCAAGGCAGTCGACCTGGCGCTCGAGCGCATCCCGAAATTACCGGAGTGGCAGGACCCGGCCTGGCTTGCGCGCAACCGCTATCCGGATTTTGCCAGCGCGCTGCGCGCAATCCATCGCCCCGAGGAGCCGGAGGCGCTCGATCCGGCGAGCGCGGCGTGGTCGCGGCTGGCTTATGACGAACTGCTCGCCGGCCAGCTCGCGCTCGCCTTGTTGCGCGCGCATATGCGGCAGCGGCCCGGCCACGGCAGCGCCGCCGAGGGGCTGTTGCGCCAACGCGTCATCGCGGCGCTGCCCTACTCCTTGACGCCGTCGCAGCAGCGCGCGGTCGGCGATATCGTCGCCGACCTGGCGCAGCCGCATCGCATGCTGCGGCTCCTGCACGGCGACGTCGGCTCGGGAAAAACCGTGGTCGCGCTGTTGGCCGCCACCACCGTGATCGAGGCCGGCCGCCAGGCGGCGCTGATGGCGCCGACGGAAATTCTGGCGCGGCAGCATTTCGCCACCATCGCGCCGCTCGCCGCCGCGGCAAACATCCGCGTCGCCATTCTCACCGGCCGCGAGCGCGGCCGCGAACGCCCTGAAATCATCTCGGCGCTCGCCACGGGCGACATCGATCTCATCATCGGCACCCACGCGCTGTTTCAGGACGACGTGGCCTTTGCCGATCTGGCGCTGGCCATCGTCGACGAGCAGCATCGCTTCGGCGTGCATCAGCGACTGGCTTTGGCGCGCAAAGGCGAAGCGGTCGATCTTCTGGTGCTCACGGCAACGCCGATCCCGCGCACCCTGGTGCTGACCTTTTTCGGCGACATGGATGTCTCCGAATTGCGCGAAAAGCCCGCCGGCCGGCAGAAGATCGACACTCGCGCAATCCCGCTGTCGCGGCTTGCCGAAGTCGAGGACGCCGTTGCCCGCGCACTCGACGAAGGCCGCCGCGCCTATTGGGTGTGCCCGCTGGTCGAGGAATCCGAAACCGTCGATCTCGCCGCCGCCGAGGAGCGCTATGCGGCGCTGAAGAAACGTTTCGGCGCGGCGGTCGATCTGGTCCACGGCCGCATGCGCGGCGCCGACAAGGATCGCGCCATGGAGCGCTTTGCCGCGGGCGAGACGCGGCTCCTGGTGGCCACGACCGTGATCGAAGTCGGCGTCGACGTGCCGGAAGCGAGCGTCATGGTCATCGAGCACGCCGAGCGCTTTGGCTTGGCGCAGCTGCATCAATTGCGCGGCCGCATCGGCCGCGGCGCCGAACGGTCGACCTGTCTGTTGCTCTACAAGGCGCCGCTCGGGCCGACCGCCAAAGCCCGCCTCGCCATCCTGCGCGAGACCGATGACGGCTTTCGCATCGCCGAAGAGGATCTGAAACTGCGCGGCGAAGGCGACGTGCTCGGCACCCGGCAAAGCGGCCTGCCCGGCTTCCACATTGCCCGCATCGAGTTTCACGGCAAGCTGTTGCCGGCGGCGCGCGACGACGCCGCACTGATGCTGTCGCGCGATCCGAAGCTCACCACGCCGCGCGGCGAAGCGTTGCGCGTGCTGCTTTATCTGTTCGCCCGCGACGAGGCGATCAGGCTATTGGGCGCGGGCTAGAGTCAGAGCATGATCCCGAAAAGTGGATGCCGTTTTTCGGAAAAGATCATGCTCAATCGAAATCATTGCGACGGCAGCGGTTCGGCGCCGTAGCGGTTCGGCCCCGGCGTTCCTTTGAAGCAGAACCAGACGACGAGAACTATGGCGCCGATGCCGGTGAGCGCGAGCAAGAGCCACCATGCGGTCCGATCGGTATCGTGAAGGCGCCGTGCGGCAACCGCGAGGCCCGGCAAAAAGATGACCAGACCGAAGATGCCGTTGAGCGGCGACACACCGGCGTGGTAGCCGAAGATGGCGGCATCGAGCATCGCCGTGACCAGTCCGCCGAGCGCGGCGAACAAGACCCAGAACCAGTACTCGGACCGTAACGCACGGCCCGAAAATGTGACATAATGCGAAAAGCCTGACTTGATCGCTTGAACGAAATTCATGACAGCCCCCGGGCGTTGCTTTGCCGGCGGACGATAGCAGATCGCCGGGCAAAGCGAGCCGGCTTATTTAGCCGCCGTGGGCTCCGGGGTTCGCGCCACTTGAGCGGCGCGCGCGGTTTGCGCAAGCGCGGCGAGACGCTTTTGCTCGTCGTCGCCGCCCGGCTGAATGATGCCGGCCGACATCAGAAGCTGCATCGCCGCCTCGACGGTAATGTCGAGATCGATGACGTCGCGCCGCGGCACATAGAAGAAGAAGCCGGTGGTCGGGTTCGGCGTGCACGGCATGAAGGCGGAGACGTGCTCGGTCGCCGGCAGCCGTGCCGAAATCTCCGCGCTCGGCGCCTGGGTCAGGAACACCAGCGACCACATGCCGGGCGATGGGAATTCGACCAGGCCGACGCGGCGAAAGCTCGATCCGGAGCTCGAGAACAAAGTCTGGAAGATCTGTTTGGCGGTGCGATAGATCGGCCGCACGATCGGCATGCGGCTCAAGAAACCCTCGCCGATGTCGACCAGCTTGCGGCCGACCAGGTTGGCGGCGAGAAAGCCGAGCAGCGTCAGCGCCACAAAGGCGATGATCAGGCCGAGCCCCGGAATATGCACCGGCAGATAGGTTTCCGGCCGGTACGTCACCGGAATGAACGGCCGCACCAGATTGTCGACCCAGGTGACGAACCACCAGATCAGCCACAAGGTGACAGCCACCGGTCCGGCGACGATCAGCCCGGTCAGAAAATAATTGCGGATGCGGCTCACCGCGCCGGGCGCAGGTTTCGATACGGGCAAGCTTGGTTCGTTGGTCATGCGCGTGTCTGGCATTGCCGAAAGTATATAGGGCTGCGGCTGCTTGGCACGGCGCCGCCGTGGCGCGGCTCTATTCCACCGTTACCGACTTGGCAAGGTTGCGCGGCTGATCGACGTCAGTGCCCATGATGACGGCGGTGTGGTAGGCGATGAGCTGCACCGGCACGGCATAAACCAGCGGCGTCACCGTCGCCGGCATGGTCGGCAAGGTGAGCGTCACCCACGGCTTCGAGTTGGCGGCGCGCGCGCCTTGCACGTCGGTCACCAGAATCAGCCGGCCGCCGCGCGCGGCGACCTCTTCCATGTTGGAGACGGTCTTTTCGAAAATCTGGTCGTAGGGCGCGATCACGATCACCGGCATGGTCTCGTCGATCAGCGCGATCGGACCGTGCTTGAGCTCGCCGGCCGCATAGCCCTCGGCGTGGATGTAGGAGATTTCCTTGAGCTTCAGCGCGCCTTCGAGCGCGATCGGGAAACTAGTGCCGCGGCCGAGATAGAGCACGTCGCGGCATTTGGCGAGATCGCGGGCGAGCTCCATGATCTGCGGCTCGAGCGCAAGAGCTTCGGCAAGATGCCGCGGCACTTCGATCAGCGCATGGACGAGCTTGTTCTCGTCGGCTTCCGACAGCACGCCGCGAGCGCGGCCGGCCGCAATGGCCAATGTCGCCAGCGCCGCCAATTGGCAGGTGAACGCCTTGGTCGAAGCGACGCCGATTTCCGGTCCGGCCAAGGTCGGCATCATCACGTCGCTCTCGCGCGCGATGGTCGAGGTCGGCACGTTGACGATGGAAAGAACGTGCTGCCGGTGCTCGCGCGCGTAGCGCAGCGAAGCCAGCGTATCGGCGGTCTCGCCCGATTGCGACACGAAAATCGCCAAGCCGCCGGGCCCGAGCGGCGCCGCGCGATAGCGGTATTCGGACGCGATATCGACCTCGACCGGCAGATGGGCAAAGCGCTCGAACCAGTATTTCGCGACCATCCCGGCATAATATGCGGTGCCGCAGGCGGCGATCGAAATGCGGTTCAGCTTGGCAAAGTCGAACGGCAGCGGCATCGGCAGCGCCACGCGCTCGGCCGCCATGTCAATGTAGTTGGCCAGCGTATGGCCGACCACTTCGGGCTGCTCGAAAATCTCCTTGGCCATGAAATGGCGGTGGTTGCCCTTGTCGATGTGCATCACCGAGGCTTGCGATTTCAGCACCGCGCGCTGCACGACCGCGCCTTGCGCGTCGTGAACCTCGGCGCTGGTACGGGTGACGATCACCCAGTCGCCGTCCTCGAGATAGCTCACCGTGTCGGTGAACGGCGCCAGCGCGATCGCGTCGGAGCCGACGAACATGGCGCCTTCGCCGTAACCGACGGCGAGCGGCGAGCCTTTGCGCGCGCCGATCAGAAGATTGTCCTCACCGGCAAACAGAAACGCGAGCGCAAACGCGCCGCGCAGCCGCGGCAGCGCCGCCTTGACCGCTTCGACCGGTGACGCGCCGCGCTCCATCTCCTGGCTGACCAAGTGCGCGACCACTTCGGTGTCGGTCTCGGTGACGAATGTGGCGCCTTTGGCTTGCAGCTCGCGGCGCAGCTCGACGAAATTCTCGATGATGCCGTTGTGCACGACGGCGAGCTTTTCGGTGGCGTGCGGATGGGCGTTGTTCTCGGTCGGGCGGCCGTGGGTGGCCCAGCGGGTGTGGCCGATGCCGATGGTTCCTGAGAGCGGCTCGTGGGCAAGCCGCGCTTCCAGATTCTTGAGCTTGCCTTGGGCGCGCCGCCGCGTCAGCACGCCGTGCTCCAGCGTGGCGACGCCCGCGGAATCATAGCCGCGATATTCGAGGCGCTTGAGCGCATCGATCAATTGCGGCGCGGCCGCCTCATGGCCGACGATTCCGATAATCCCGCACATGCCGGTGGCAGTCCCCTGTCAGGTATCAGGTATCAGTGATCAGCAGTCGGTAACCAACCCGGTGCTTTGCCGTCTGATCCCTGAATCCTGATTACCGATGCCTGTTTACCCGCAAAAATCAAATAAGGTTTCGTTTCGTGACAGATTCTTCGCCGAAAGCTTAATTAATCCGTGCCGTTGGAACGGCAAGGACTACGTTCAAAGGACCTGTGCTCAATCGGCCGAATGGACCTTCTTTTTGCTCAAGGATTTGAGCGCCCGCAACCGCGCCGCCCAGCCTTCCTTAACCACTTGCCGGCCGCGGCCGAGCGCCAGCGCCTGCGCCGGCACGTCCTCGGTGATCACCGAGCCGGAGCCCACATAGGCGCCCTCGCCGATCTTGACGGGTGCGACCAGGGCCGAGTTCGAGCCAATGAACACGTCCCTGCCGATCTCGGTGCGATGCTTTGAGCTGCCGTCGTAATTGCAGGTGATGGTGCCGGCGCCGATATTGGCGTTGGCGCCGACGAAGGCGTCGCCGATATAGCTCAAGTGATTGGCCTTCGCCCCGGCCTCCACCACCGCTTCCTTGACCTCGACGAAATTACCGATGCGCGCGCCGTCGCCGAGTTTGGTTCCCGGCCGCAGCCGCGCGAACGGCCCGACCGAAACGCCCTTGCCGACATGGGCGCCGGCGAGATGCGAGAACGAATGGATGACGGCGCCGTCCTCGACCTTCACCTTGGCGCCGAACACCACATAGGGCTCGACCACGACGTCCTTGCCGAATTTGGTGTCGGCAGCGAGGAACACCGTGTCCGGCGCCACCAGCGTCACGCCGGCGTCGAGCGCCGCCTTGCGCAGGCGCGCTTGCGCGATCGCTTCGGCTTCGGCGAGTTGGGCCTTTGTGTTGATGCCGCGCACGTCGTCCTCCTCGGCTTCGACCGCAACCGCGCGCAGCTTCATGCCGCGCGCGATCTCGACCGCATCGGTCAGATAGAATTCGTGTTTGCGATTGTGGTCGCCGATCCGCTTCAAGATGGCGAGCGCGCTGTTGCCGGCAAGCGCCATGATGCCGCCGTTGCACAGATCGATCTTGCGCTCACGAGGGCTGGCGTCGGCCTCCTCGCGAATGGCGATCAATTCGCCGCCCGACGTGATCAGCCGGCCGTAGCCCGTCGGATCGGCCGGCCGAAATGCCAGCACCGCAACGGCCGCGCCCTTGGCGAGCGGCGCGCGCAATCGCTCGAGAGTCTCCGGCCGGATCAACGGCGTGTCGCCGTAAACGACCAGAATGTCGTCCGGCTGTCTTGCGATCGCGGCCTTGGCCGCCAGCACGGCGTGCGCGGTGCCGCGCCGCTCGCGCTGCACGAATGTCGCGGCGCCGGGCAGCACGCGCTTTGCCGCCGCGGCGACCTCATCCTGGCCGGGGCCGACGACCACGGCCGTCGCCGTCGTGCCCGCCGCGCCGACCGCGGTCAGCACATGAGCCAGCAGCGATTGCCCGGCCACATGGTGCAAGACCTTCGGCCGCGCCGAACGCATGCGCGTGCCCTCGCCGGCCGCGAGCACGATCGCAAGGCAGGTCCGAGCCTTCATCGCTACCTCCGCGGCGCTGTCTTATCCGAGCCGCCAAACAATCGAAAGCCGCGCGTGCAGTTCCCGGCTGACGCGGCCGCAACCCCGCGCAACCAATAAACCGATGGTTGGAATCTGCTAGATTTTTAGCACTGATTCGCCTGACGGCATTGCGGAGCGGCGGGAATGGCAGACGAAGTGCGGCTGGCGAAAGCCGACCTCAAAAGGGGCGCGCCCAGGGCTCCCGTCACCATGCACGGCCTGTGGCGGCTGGTGGTTTGGGGCTCGACCGCCGCGACGGTCCTGTTGATCGCCGTGCTGTCGAGCCGCGGCGTCGTCGGCTCGCAGCGCGCCGCCGTTGCCGTGTCGACGATCGGCGGCGGCGCCGTCGCTGTCGTGCAACCCGCGCAGCCGCTGCCGCAGGCGGCTGCGCGCGCGATCGATGCCCAGGCCGCCGAAACGAGAAAACTTGCGGATGCGGTGCGCGATCTCACCGCGGACAATGAGGAGCTGAAGTCACGGCTCGCCGTGGTCGAGCACAGCGTCGATGACGTGACCGGCTCCATCGCCCGCCAAGCCAAAACAACGCCGCCGTGGCCGGACAGCGGATCGCCGGTGCCGGCGACGCCGGCGGCGATCGCCGCCGTCTTTGCGCCGGCGTTGCCGCTGCCGATGGAATACGGCGTCGATATCGGGTCGGCGGTCTCGATCCAGGCATTGCGCGCGCGCTGGGCCGGCATCCGCTCGGCGCACCCGCAATTGTTCAACGGGCTGGCGCCGACGATTTCGCTCAGCGAGCTGCCGCCCTCGAGCCGCCCCGAATTGCGGCTGGTGATTGGGCCGTTGCCCAGCGCCGATGCCGCGGCAAAACTCTGCGCGACGCTTGGGCGCTTCCGGCTGGCCTGTCAGCCGACGATTTTTGCCGGCCGGCATTTGGCGCTGGACTGAAAGTATCGCTCATCCGGCGGCCCGGTCGCGGATGGCCCGAAGCGCACATCGGCCACACGAAAGAAGCAACCCAGTCCACTCCCATCGTTTCTGTAGTGGGAGTAGACCCTGGGGCAAAGCGACCGTCGTCGGAACGCGCCTGAAACGTCGAATATGCTTTAAGCGGATTATCCTCGGGACCGGCTGCGATGCTCTCGCGGTGTGCGCGGCTCGTGAAGGCGGCTTTATTTAGTCACGTGGCGTTGATCAACTTGGCCCCGGCAATTCCACCGGGGCCTTTTGTTTGCACACGCGCCGCAGGTCCAAACCGCCCATCAAGCGGGGCACGCGGACAGGCCGGTGCAAGCCGCAAGGGTGAAGTTCATCTGGCCGCTGGGCGTGCTCGCAGCGATCTCCAACGCTTCATCGGAAACATCGAAGGAGAGCGCTTCATCTTGCGTATTCAGTGCGATATCGGTCATAGCGTTCGGTGTCATGCGTATATCTCCGGCTGGGTTGGATTTCGTACAATGTCTGATACTGCAGGGGGTGGAAGCGCGAAGTGACCTCCGTCACACATCTTCGCTTTGGCCGTCCCAGCCCGCCGGCGGCGTGTTCGGCGGAAACTAGCCGACATCGAACATCGCGACGGCCTTTCCACTGAGCCAATCCGAAGCATCGGTATCAAAATTCCGATTTTACCCTGTCCACATTGGTTTGTTCGGAATTTACATTCGTCCGACTCTCCGCATTCACCGCTGTTCTTTCATTTCAGCCAAGTGCGCGATTTCCCGCTCAACCAAAGAGATTATACCGTACCCATCTGCCCGACTTGCTAACGCTTGCAAGGATACAATTGGATCAAAGCTGCTTTGATTCCATCATCTGTCATCTTATTATTGACTTCGGGGTGAGCGGTAAGCCACCCGACTACCTTCGGCGTCAAAACCTTTACGTCATCCGTTTCTTTTGTCGGACACCATTCTCTTTTCGCCTTGGTATCTGTGACCGGCATCGCGAAACTCATATCCGCAATTTCATTGAGGCATCCTTCGCTATTGGTCTTGCAATAGTCAAGAAATGCGCCGGTTTGTGGCGGTACGTCGTTCACGGTGGCCGCGGTTGCACCGGTGCCGAGAATAAGAAACGAACAGGTCGCTAAGGCTGGAGCACGAATAATCGCCGTTAGTTTTCCCTTTTTTATTGTCAAAGAGAGATAGCGTGTAAGGTTAGGTGCAAACAAGGGAAGTCCCGTATTGGTCCATTTCGGCCGCGCTTGCCGCGTGTCGTCGTATCGGTTATCAGGAGTCTTTCTGCCGGGCTCATTCCTTGTCGGCGAGGCAGTTCATGACCCTGAACGGACCCCGCGCTTTGGTTTAGGTGCAAAAATCAAGAATTATGCACCGCGCAGGGGCGGCTTCCGACCTAACCCGGACGTTCGGCGTCGCGGCGCTCGACCTCCGACCAGCACCCCGGCGACGATGTCTCGCGCGTGAAGCAGGACGGATTTGTGCTCCGCCGCCGAGACATCGACGAAGCCTAGTCCTCGGAGCAGGAAAATTCCCTCAACGGCCAGCAGGGCGTGACGAACGTCGTGGGCAGCGCCAGACTTAGACAGGAGCGGATCGAGCAGCGCGCGGTAATAGAGTCTCGCTGGTTCCATCATATCGGGCGCGTGCACCAGCGCGGTCACAAGAAAAGCCGCCTTGCGCGTCGCGGCGTCGTCCTCATCGAGCGCTTCGTCGATGTGGGCTAGAACCAATTCGAAAGGCTCAACCGGCCTGCCGCCAAGCCGCTGGCGTACCGCTTCTTGAAAGCGCGTTACTTCCCGCTCTAATGCCGCGCGGACTAATCCATCCTTGGTCGCGAAGCTGTAGACGAGACCGCCCTTGCTGATCCCCGCACGCTCGGCGACGGCGTCGAGCGTGAAATTTCGGCCTCCGGATTCGAGGATCACACGCTCGGCAGCATCCAGAATCCGATCCCGATCAATTTCTTTTTTCCGCGTCAAATTTAGCCCCTTGCATTTCCGACTGATCAGTCGTATAACTATTTCCGACTGATGAGTCGGATTACCACGGCGGTGTGTGCCATGGAAGCCGGTCTCTCCGTTCATTGCCATACGAGAACTGGATGAGTCCCGACGGACACTACCCCCGCACGCTGCCGCTGATCGTGGATCTAGGTGTTATCACCGCCTTCGATGCAATGGCGATCGACCTATATCTGCCGACCCTTCGCGACATCGGCCGCTGTTTCGGAGCAAACCCTGGCACGATGCAGACGTCGCTCGCGATGTTCGTCGATGGAGCTGCAACTGGACAACTTTCTGAAGAGGAGTAACAGAACTATGAACAACAGCTTACCCGCAGTATCCTTCGGGCATTTTGTCATGAAGGTTAGTGATATTGATATTAGTTATCAATTTTATACAAAATTGGGCTTGCGCCCATTTGGGATATATCCCGATTTAGCGGTCGTCGAATTGCGAGGTGGAACACACATTTTGATTTTCAGTGAAAATGATGAATTGCCATCTTCACTAAGTTCCAGCCATCTTGGCCAGCGCGGCGGCGCTTCTTTTAATGAACGACTCGACTTGATGATTGACGGCAAGTCAAGGAGCGATCTGGAACTGTATAGGGCGACTCTAATGGAAAAGGGATTGTCGGTAGATGCAATTGCTCAAGACCAATTCTTTGGTCACGACTGCTTCCAGTTGGTCGATCCTGATGGCAATGGCATAACGGTCTATACCAGCCACACAGAATAGCGATCTGTTCCTATGCGGGGGTGGGTGGCGGCCTCTTTCGTTTTGAGCCAATCCTGCAATGTCGCTTATTGGCTCATCGCGTCATTTCGTTGCGATGCGATGACATGTCAGTTTTCGGAGCAAGGCGGCCTCGCGTAAGTCATCGGGCCGGGCTCGCCGTTGTGCGTCCGTTCACTGGGCGGGGGGCGAGTGAAGTAGCGCGGCTGAACGAGTCTTGCTCGCACTTTGCCTACGATTGCTGCCGATGCACTGGCGCGTCGAACACCCGACGCCCGCCAGTTCGCTCCAAATAACGGCCGAAGCGAAATTTCACTTCCGGGCCGTCGAGCGGCGGCGACTGCAGGTGTCGGCCGAGCGGCTGGACGTGCAAAACTGCGAAGGCATGGCCGGGGCTTTGCATCATATCGTCCAGCCCCTGCGCCAGGCCCTCCTGGGTCGAGAATTCATAGACGCGTTCGATTCCCGCAGCCTTCGCCATCCCGGCGTAATCGACGAAGTCACCGAATGGATGGGCGAGATCGTTGGTCGATCCATAGCAACCGTTTGCAACCAGGAAATGCTTGAGGTTGGGCAGCGCCAATTGGCGCTCGACCAGCAGCATGCCGGGATTCATACAGAACGCGCCATCGCCGCTGAACGCCACGACAGTCCGCTCCGGCGCGCCGAACGCAATTCCAGCGGCGAACAACGAGGCCAAGCTCATTGACGCCTCGAGATAGAACACGCGCTCGCTTTCACCGGTGATTTCCCACCACAATTCGGAGCAATTGCCGGCCGAGGTCACGATCACCTCGTTCTCGAGCCGGTCCGCCAATAGCCGGAAGCAGGCTTCAAAATTCATCATGCCTCACCTCGAAGCACTTCGCGGGTGAAACCTACAACCACAGGTCGCGACATCACGCGACTGTGGCGATAAGCGGTGGCGATGCGCCCAATGTCGGCGCCGCGCTCGATCGGAACGAACGGAATACCGAGCGTCGCAATGACCGGTTCGAGATAGAGACCGTTCGACTGATGGAATTTGGCACCGTCCCCAGGACGCCCGCGCAACGTGATGCCGATCAGCAGCGGAATTTGATAGGTATAGTTGATTTTTGTGATGGCATAGATGCAGGTGAGGAATCCGGATGCACCCATCAGCGCGAACGAGCCGACGCCGCTGAGAAAGGCGCCGGAGCAAAGTCCGATGGCGGATTCCTCGCGATTGACCGCCACGTGCCGAAACCGTGCGTCGCTCGCAAAGCGCGCAATCAGCGGGGTGATCCATCCATCCGGCAGGCTGGCGATGAGCGTAATGCCGCACGTCGCGGCGGCTTCGGCAACGCGTTCCGCGACCGCCGCCGCACCATTCGTCAAGTTCGTCATCGCGTCTGGGTCCGAGCCGGTGAATGAGCATTGCTGAGCCGGAAGCCGGCCAAACATCTCAGCGAAAACGCCGACATGCAAGTATGGGCGACAAGGGCCCAGTTTGGAGCGGCGGACGAGGTGCCTTTTCCAAAGGCGTTTCGCTCGATTTTCGGTCGCTTGTTTCAAGCAAAGGATTGCGCGACATTGCCCGTGAATGCCGCGTCGGGGCTCACGGAAATCTAGGGGTGCAGTCATATGGACCAACTTTGCGATCGCGCATTTGGGCGCCGGCGCTGCGCGGTCCTTGTTCCTGCCCTCCTCCTTGCGCTCACTCATGCGGCTGCGGCCGACGATGTCGAGAATTTCTATCGCGGTCGCACGCTCACCGTCGTCATCTCTTACAGCGTGGGGGGCGGATACGATCTTTATGCGCGCGTGCTGGCCAGGTATCTGGGCAAATACATTCCCGGGCACCCAACCATCGTGCCGGAGAACATGCCTGGCGCGGGCGGATTGCGCGCCAGCAATTATCTCTATACCGCGGCTGCAAAGGATGGTTCGGTCATTGGGACCTTTTCGCGCAGCATTCCCACTATGCCGCTGGTCGACCCAACCCTCAGCTTTGACGGCAGGAAGTTCACCTGGCTTGGCAGCATGTCGAGCGATACCAGCCTTTGCCTCACCAGCAGCACATCTTCGGTCAAAACCTGGCGGGACATGCTGACAATGCCCGTGGTCATGGGCGGCCAATATGCGGCGGCCGATTCCGACATCTATGCGCGGCTTTACAACAACGTATTGGGGACCAAGATCAAACTTGTCTCGGGCTATCCTGGAACGAATGATATCACGCTGGCCATGGAACGCGGCGAGGTTGAGGGAATTTGCGGTCTTTCATGGGGAACGATCAAGGTCGCCCACCCGGAATGGGTCACGGGAAAGAGTGTAAACTTCCTGCTGCAGGCTGCGTTAAAAAAAGAACCAGAATTGGCTGAAGTTCCATTGACGTTGGATGTGGTCGACGACCCGGTCAAGAAGCAGATTCTCTCCCTGCATTTCGCGCCGCAGTCCATCGGTCGCCCGTTTGCGGCTCCTCCCAATATCCCGGACGATCGCAAGGCGGCACTGATCAAGGCGTTCGATGAGACCATGAAGGATCCCGAACTCCTGGCCGAAGCCGCCAAGGCAAAAATGGACATCGCGCCGATGACGGGCCACGAAATCGATGCGCTGCTCACGCAACTCTACGCGCTTCCCGCCGACGTGATCGCGAAGGCCGCAAAGGCCGTTGCCGAATAGCAGCGCAGATGCCAAGAATCTTCGTACTCACTCATGACGCAATGCTCGCGGAGAACCGAGGTCATGCCTGACAAGATGCTGTGGGAGCGGGAACTTCCCCGCAATACCGGATTCGCCTTCGACATGAACGCCGGCCAGTCGGTACGCATCACATCGCAAACCATCATCGATTTTGTCTGCTTCAACCGCGAAAATCTGCGCGAAAGATTCGATCAAGCCAGAACCAAGGCCAACCAGCGAAAAGTATTCATATCGATCGGCGATTCGCTGATCTCAAAGCTCAACAATACAATGATGACGATCACCGAGGACACCTTCAAAGAGGGCCATCACGATCTGCAGGAAGGCATGTGCAGCCGCAAGCGCCACGAGTTGGCCGCCCAGCGTGGAATATGGGAAATAACCTATAAGCGGCCGCTCTCCGCGATGCCGCCGCGCGGCTGCACGGAGAACCTTGGCGGCGTGCTGGCCCCCCATGGCATCATGGTCGAAGACGTTCCAAGCCCGTTCAACATCTTCCAGCACATGATCATCCACCAGGACACGGGCGAACTCGAGCACTCCCATATCCGCCCTCAACCGCCGGGCGCTCATGTGACGCTGCGCGCAGAGATGAACTTGCTCGCCGCAGTCAGCGTCTGTCCAGACATGGCGGCCGGCGGCATCACTGGCGCCACGCTGGCACTTTTCGAAGTTGATTAGAGCCCAGGCGCCATTATTCGCGATAGGTATGGTCGATCCACTCAGTCGCAACGGTTCCTGTTCATTGGCGCCCTGGCCGGCGTCGATCGCTGGTAGGGCGAGAGCACGGCCGGACCATCTCATGAGCGGAAGTCGCGGCTCCGCGTTTGCGAAACTCGACCTTTCGGGGGATTAGAACTTATAGCTCACAATGACGAATCAGTTCGGCCGCGGACACGACGAAACCCGGGGCATTAGCTCCGGGTTTCGCATCGTTTTCTGCCTTGAGCGCTGATCAGTCGAAATCGAACATGTCGAACAGGTCACCAACCGCCGGCATATTTGCAGGCACGTAGGGATGGTCATGAGCCATGTGGGGGTTGGGAAGATTGTCGCGGCTCCGCGCAGTCAATGGATTGAGGCCCCAATTGCGCTCGATAAACTTCACCAGCGATGCATGGTCGTTGTAGCTGTGTACCACCCTGCCGCCGCGCGAGTAGGGAGATACCACCAGCAGCGGAATGCGTGGACCGTCGCCGAAGAAGTCAATCGGCTGGATGAAGCCGGAGTCCCAGTAGCCTCCGCCCTCGTCGAAGGTTACGAAGAGCGCCGTCTCGCGGAACAGATCGGGGTGCGCCTTGAGCTTGTCCACGATGTTCTCGGCCATCGCCTCGAACAGATCCAGCTTCGAGCTCGCCGGATGGCCGTCGACTAGGCTGTCGGGCTTGACATAAGAGACCGCCGGCAGCTCGCCGTTGTCCAATTCGTGGAAGAAGTCGATTGCGTCCTTGATGTGTGCGGGACGCTGCGTCGTGTTACCCATGATCGAGGTCACGTAGGAGAACGGGTTGCAGATGTCGCAATAGTTCGCCGCAATCAACTGATCGACGGGATCGGTCGAGCCATTCGCGACGCGGACAGCCGCGTTGTAGCCACCACCGTAATACGCCCACGAGATTTGCTTCTCGTTCAGCGCATCGCCGATCGTGCGCAGGCTCGACGGTGGCACCTTTGCACCGGTGAGAATGTTGGCCGAATCGATGGTGCCGTTCGGCAGGAATCCCGGGCTCATATTATTGATCCCGTAGTAACGGCCCGCCGCGCAATTGGGAGCGGGATGCCAGGGCAGCGTCGCCAGATAGTTCACGATGGCCGGAATGCCGGGCTGCGAAAGGTCAGAGCAGTTGGTCCAATTCTTGTCGACCTTGAACGCGACGTTCGTGCTCGATTTTGGATCGGGATTGGCGACGCTCGCCGGTGGCGGCGCCGTCTGCCCCTGAAACGTATCCCACGGGATAGCATCGGCGGTACCGATCATGGTGTGCTGCACCATGGTGCCGCCCATCACCGGCTGGTGATAGTTGTCGTTGAGCGAGTATTCGTCGGCGAGCCTTTTGAGCACCGGTGCGTCATCATTGTTGACATTGTAGAAGCCCATCGCGTTACCGCCAGAGCCGTCGTTGCGGGCGACGCCGACGAACGGATAAAGATCGTTCAAACAGCCCGACGGATTATCCGGCGTCGCATTGGCGTGGCTGCAGTCGGATTGCTGCCACATGTGGAACAGCCGGTGCACCATGTCACCGGTATAGGTGTCGTAGGACAGGCTGGCCCCGGTGATCTGGAAAGAGCCGTTCGGCAGGTTGCTGGCGTTGCCGACGCGGGTGTCCTCGGTGAACATCGGCAGGCCGGACGCGCCGGTTCGCAGCAGGCCGAGATCCTCGAATTCAAGCGACGGCTCTATCCTCGCCAGTTGCGAGTCTGGCACGGTCGAGTTGAACGGGCCTTGTCCCTGGCCCAAAGGACCCGGCGTTTGCGGCACGTAGGCCGTGTTCGGCTGCGGCAAAATCGGGTACGGCGTCCGCCCGGCCGTGGCGTGGAAGTCAATAAAGTATGTCGACGGGTAGGGCTGTTGGATGAAGGACTGCTGCGCCTGGGTGTTGAGCACCGTCATCCCCGACGCATTGACGATCCCTTTCGACAAAAGATTGGACACCGACTGGCCAGGATGCGGGCGATACATGCCAAAGACGTTGTCGAACGACCGGTTCTCGCCGATCAGCACGATGACGTGCTTGATGGGCGTTGCGGTTCCGCCGCCGCTTCCGTCATCGTGATTGTCGTCGGCGGCAACGGGACCGCTTGCCGAGATGGCGAGCAGTGCACCACTAAGCGCAGATGTCAGCATCAAACGATTTCGATTGTAGCAGTGTCGAGCCATAGGTCGCCTCCGTTGTTGTGCAGCGAAGGCAGGCTACACACGCAGCGTGACAGTCGTTTCGCAGTTTTATTTTTGATCGAATTACGCGATCTGTCACGAAGAGTTCATCGCCAGTTCAAAATTGTGGGGTACGATAAATACGCAAAAATTTCAGGAGAACGCAGCGGGCCTGGCACGTACGGCAATCGTCTCGACTATAGTAAGCAATCTCAGATCGCAGTTGTGTAGCTTTAATTATCCAGCTCGGAACCTTTTAGTGGGTCCGGCAAAAATTCGACGCTAACCTCAAGACCGTCGCGCCATAATGAGCGACATCGGCGACGCGCGTCGCCTTCTGCCGACAAGACGAGTACGAATTCCCTCGGCAATTTCGCGTCTATTGCGAGCGTGATGCGCGCGCCGGCTTCCCAATGGTCGTCAATAACGCAGTGGAGAAGGCGCAAGCCTCGCCCAGTGTCGATCCGCGCTGGAAGGTGCATTCAACTGCCTACAATCCTGCGTACCTGGACGCGCTACTGACGCGACCCGATTACGAACATCGGAATCTCCACCGCCCGGGAAATACGACATTTCCATTACAAGGATGTGAATTGTCTCGAATCGCCAACTAGCTGGCCGGCGAAGCACGTAGGCGCCGGCTGTGGGCCAAAGGGTCACCTCGTGAACCGCAACGAAATATCCGATTTCGAGGCTGGACGATCGGCGTCAACCGCCGAATTTGAATCTGAGAGTAGATTGCAAACCTTCCGCGCTTTATACGATCACCTCTAATCCGATCTTCAGGACGACCACGATCGCATCGTGAAAGGAACAATGACGAGCGGCGTTCATCTGACGCGATTGGCAACGACAACCGGCCTCTTCGCTGTGGCGCTCGTCATATTGGGCGCGTTGATCATCAGCAAGCCGACGCGGAACCTGCAGGATTTCGACCAGCCTTTTTATGTGACGCTGGCTTACGATCTCGATCGTTACGGCGTTTTCAGCAACGGCCCGTTCAGTGGTGTGGACGACACCGAGACGGCGCCGCCGCCCGGCATGTTCTTCGGGCCGGTCTATCCGGCGCTGGTCGCTGCGGTGATGAAGCTCGATTCGCGCTTTGCCGCGGCGGCGCGCTGCAGCGTTGCGGCCAATCGCGGTCACCGCAACATCGCGACATGTAACGCTTACGATCTGCCCGCGCGGCTTCTTAACGCGCTGCTGCTGGCGACAGCAGTCGTCGCCATCGCGGCGGCGGCGGCTTGCGACCCTAAGCGGAATTGCGCCGCCGCCATTTGGCGTGATGCACAACAGCCCCCAAGGTTCGACTTTGTGATAGGGTAAAGTCGTCGACCTTGGGGAGTTTCATGCGGCGACGGGAATTCGTCACGTTTTTGGCAGGTGCGACCGTATGGCCACACATGGCGCGTGCGCAGCAATCGGGTGCGTTGCCGAAGATAGCGGTGCTTGTGCCATTCGACGCCACCGACTCGCCCTACAACGCTCGCATCGCGACATTTATCGATGCGCTCGGCAAGCTAGGCCGTATCAATGGCCGCAATGTGCGGATTGACATCCGCGGCGCAAGAAACCCGGACGAAATCCATCAGTTTGCTGCAGAAATAATCGCGCTTGGGCCAGACGTCATTCTGGCCACGGGCGTTTCGACCGTGGTGCCCCTCCAGCAGCTGACACACACCGTGCCGATCATATTCGCGGCCGTTCCCGACCCTGTCGGCGCCGGCATTGTCGCCAGCTTGGCGCATCCCGGCGGAAACGTCACCGGCTTTACGACGTTCGAATACGGTCTCAGCGGGAAATGGCTCGAATTGCTCAAGGAGGTTGCGCCTCGCGTGACTCGTGTGGCGGTGTTTCGCAATTCGGCAATTTCGGCTGGGATCGGCCAGTTCGCCGCCATCCAGGCCGTTGCGCCTTCGATGGGGGTGGAATTGACCCCGATGGACGTACGCGATGCGAACGAAATCGAGCGAGCAATTTCCGCGTTCGCTCACACGCCCAATGACGGCCTGATCGTTACTGGCAGCGCACTCGCGGCTGCTCATCGCGATCTTCTAGTCTCGCTGCCGGCAAAACTCAGTTTGCCGACCGTTTATAATGAACGTTCCTACGTGGCCGCTGGCGGCCTCATCTCCTATGGACCCGACATCGTGGACGAGTACCGGCTTGCCGCCGGTTACGTCGACCGCATCCTCAAGGGCGAGAAGCCTGCCGACCTGCCGGTGCAAAACCCCACCAAGTATGAGTTGGTCATAAACCTCAAGACCGCAAAGGCACTTGGGCTGGGAGTGCCGCAAGGGGTGATCGCTCGCGCCGACGAAGTGATCCAATGAAATACGATTTTGCTGTGCTGCATTTTGTCGGCTTATGGCCGTTGCGTCGCTTACTGCGGCGCAACGATTTAGTGGCTATTGGAGAAAGCGCGAACATCACGCGGACGCTGTAAATCGGTCGCAATCGACCCTTAGCGATACTTCACGACTGCCAATTGCCGCATTGCGAAAGGTTTAGTTCGCGGAACTGGATTTACCGAATATCGGGTCTGGCGATCGGCCTTACTCGGGCTTGATGTTTGCGAACTTGATCACCTTGGCCCACTTCTCGGTTTCCTCAGCGATCAGCCGGCCGAAGTCGGCGGGCGAGCCCGGCAGCTCCGTGTTGCCGAGTGCGGCGAGCTGCGTCTTGATGTTCGGATCGGCAAGGGCGCCATTGGTTTCCTTGTTTAATATCTCGATGACTTCGGCGGGCGTGTTACTCGGCACCCCAAGCCCGGTTAATAGGCTCGCCTCGTAACCCGGCAAGTATTCGGCCATGGCCGGCACGTCGGGCAGCGCTTCGAAGCGTGCCGGCGAGGTTACCGCGAGCGCCCGCAGTTTGCCGGCTTTGACCTGTTCAATCGCCGGCGGCATGGTCGAGAAGTCCACCTGTACCTGGCCGCCAAGGAGGTCGGTGAGCGCCGGCGCTTGGCCGCGATACGGTACATGCACCATGCTGATGCCTGCCATCATCTTGAACAGTTCGCCGGACAAGTGGCTCGCGCTGCCAACGCCGGCCGAGGCCATGCTGATCTTGCCTGGATTAGCGTTCGCGTAGGCGATGAACTCTGCAACAGTTTTGGCCGGTAGCGACGGATTCACCACCATCACGTTTGGCGCGCGACCGATGCCGGCGACCGGCGCAATGTCGTGGACAAACTTGAAATTGAGGTTGTCGTAGAGCGTCGCATTAATCGCGTCGGGCGAGCCAGTGACAAGAAGCGTGTAGCCGTCCGGACGCGCTCGCGCTACCGCTTCGGTCGCGATGCTTCCGGCGGCGCCCGAGCGATTTTCAACAATGAACGGTTGGCCGAGCCGCTCCGAGAGCCGTTGGCCGATGAGGCGCGCCAGAATGTCAAACGCACTGCCGGGGGCGAAGCCGACGATGATGTGCACGGGACGCGAAGGATAAGTTTGCCCCTTGGCGAGACCCGGCATGAATGGCAACGCCGCAGCGCTCACTGCCAATGACAGGAATTCGCGACGAGGACGCCTCATAGCATCGCTCCACGATTGCGGTTTTGCAGTTTCGTTATCAGGCTACCCCAGTCCTACAACAAAGCGTAAGGGGCGACCGTTTCGGCGGACTGCATTTCTCGTCGCTCTCGGGGGGCAAAGCCGACATCGGTCGAGACGCCCAAAATGACGTTTCTGACCCAAACCGGCGCCTGACTGCTATAAATTACTGCACTGTAAAAGGATCATGCGATCACTCCGTCGGCGCGGCGGTTCATGACGGTTGGTTTGGAACGGACTACTTGTAGTAACCGACGCCGCATCCTAGGCCGGCGACCGCGGTAACGAAGCTCGCCTTCGGCACCCAAGTCTTGTCAGCGCCGGCCTTGGGAGACATGTAGCTGACCTCATTGACCTGACCCTCTTTGGCCGCGTCATAGAGCCTTGGGCCATACACGTCGCCCGTAGGGTCCTTAAATGTCCTCGCATCCTTGCCGAGCAACCCCTTAACGTTGGGATTGGCGACCGCGACGAGGAGTCCGTCGCTGAGATTGAAGCAGAACGGATAGATGTCACCCGCAAGGAAGCCGTTTTCGCTATTGTTGATCTGGTCTAGCGTCTTGGCCTTATCGGCTTTGATGGCCGCAACCGTCTTTTCAAGCATGGCCCTAGCGTCCGCCGCAGTACCTTGCGCGAATGCCGTAGTCGAGAACAAGACAGCCATGGCGCCTAGCGCGCCAATCACGAGTTTACGAAACATGGATATTACTCCCTGCCCTTCGCGCAATTTGCAATTTGTAATGCACCGTAGGCCCGCAAGGATCATATCCAGACATTGCCCCAATGACCAGTCAGCGCGTGCCCACCGACGAGCTGATAAATAGAGGCAGGGCGGCTATTTCCGGATTTGGCCCTCAACAACCGTCCCATCCCGCGAGGGGCGGCAGTCGTGACCCATTGCGTCATTTCACGCGGATTATTTGCTGTGCTGCACAAAGCAGCTCTTAATGGTAGGCTTTCCCGCTAGAGGGAGACCTATGCGGCGACGGGATTTCATCGCGTTGATCGGCAGCGGCTTAACCGCACGGCCGCTCGTGGCGCGCGCGCAGCAGATTGCGGGCCCGCGTCGCATCGGCCTCCTGATGGCAGCGGCCGAAGACAGCGCAGAATATCAGGGTTTCTTTGCCGCCTTTCGCGCCGGCTTGCGAGATCTCGGCTGGATCGACGGCGGCAATCTCGCGATCGACACGCGCTGGTGCGGTTTCAACAAGGATTTGACGCAGCAATTCGCCAAAGAGCTCGTGGCGCAGCAACCGGAGCTCATCGTGTCCTCGACGACGCCCACCACGGCCGCGCTTCAACAACAGACACGCACCATCCCCATCGTATTCGTGAGCCTTGTCGATCCGATCGGCTCGGGCTTCGTCGACAGCCTGCCACGACCGGGCGGCAATCTTACTGGTTTCATCAATAATGAAGCGACGGTGACCGGGAAATGGCTGGAGTTTTTGAAGGAGATTGCGCCGGGCACGGCACGCGCCGCTATTCTCTTCAACCCCACAACGGCACCCTATGCCGAATACTTCCTGAAAACGCTGCGGGCCATCCGATCAGCCTCCGGCATCGAAGCGATCGCAACGCCGGTTCACGATAAGACCGAGCTGGAAACCGTCGTGGCAGACTTCGCGCGCCAACCGGATGGCGGCCTCGTCGTGCTGCCGGATTCATTCGTCATTGCCAATCGCGCGGAGGTGATCGCGCTGGCAGCGCGCTACCATCTGCCTCTCATCTCGCCCTATCGCTTCTACTGCGAACTCGGCGGCCTATTGTCCTATGGTGTGGACGTCGTCGAAAATTATCGGCGTGCGGCGAGTTACGCCGATCTCATCTTGAAAGGAGCCAAACCCAGCGAGCTACCCGTCCAGGCCCCGGTGAAGTTCGAACTGGTCATCAATTCCAAAACCGCTAAAGCCCTCGGACTGGCGGTTCCAATCAACTTGACCGCACTCGCCGACGAGGTGATTGAATAGCAGTCATTTTGCTGCGGTGTACTTTGGTCGCGAATGGCCGTTGTCGACTATTGTGGCTTGTCGCAGTTGCGGTCGCTTGAGGGTCGTAGCCGACATCGGCGAGAGCGCCCAAATACGGCGCGAATGACCCATGACTTCACTTCGCCACCGTCAATTGCCGCGAGCGGCAAGGAACAAGGCGTCAGTAGGGCCTTCGTGTCGTACATCTCCTCGCAGGTAGCCGACGTGATCTGCAAGCCGAAGGGATTTGATGTCCCGTAATTGACTTTCTCCTAATGGCACGCCGCGACCGTTTCTTTTATTGCGGCCGCAGAACTGATGTCGCCGTCGCGGGCAGGACCATCAGCGGCGTTCGACCGCTGCTCTCGGCGACATGACTGTTGGTTTTCTCCCGGTAGTAGTCGAGCACGAACAGTCGGATGGCCGAAGACAGATTGCCCTGTCGGCGTCCGGTATCGATCTCGGCGACGAGGGCTGACAGCGTCTTGTCGCGGCCGATGGCGATCTCCTTGAGCCCTCTTCAGAAGGCGTCCTCAAGGCTGACGCTGGTCTTATGACCGGCGATGACGATCGAGCGCTTGATGACCGGCGATTTCATTGCCCTTCTCCCGTTTCGACCCGACGTAGGTCAAGGCTTCGCTGGGCTTTGTCGTTGCGTGATCGTGCAGTAGTTGCAGCCTGATTTTCCAATTCATTGAGGTTTTTCGTGCCTTGGCACCGTGGCACGAGGCTTCTTAAAGCCGGGCACCTCAGTCCAATTGAATGGCACGAATTTCGGCGCGTGCGTGGATCGCTCGTTATTCGCTCGCAGCGTAGCTTCCAGTTTAAGGAAAAATATCTCGGCCAACATTTCGGCCCCCTGGCGTGAAGCTGTTCTGAGCTGTCAGACTAGCGTCATATTTTTCGAACGGGTGTGTCGCACGTCACAGAACAGACGTTCACCGTACGAAGCCGAGAAAAAGATATGAGCGTCAATCCATTGCCGGTCGTCACAAACATAAGTCACACCCCGAGCTCAGGGCTAGAAAGCGCCATCGTCCATGATCGACTCGCCAATCAGCTCACTGGGAACCCACAAGCAAGGATTCGAGGGGCGGTACACGCAAGTATAGGTGCCTTCAACCCGTTGAATCCTGACTGGACCCTTGGAGAGCTGAATGCAGCGAGTGTCTTTGGGAAAATCTTTTCCGGCGCGGGCGAGATCGGCCTTGTTGGCACATCCGAGTACCGGTTGTTTCAGTACAATGATTTTGTCGGCGCGCACCGGCCCAAATGGCGCGAGAAGCGATAGTACCAGCATAAGGATTCTAAATCTCCACGGCATCATTATTTGCCCTGCATGAATTAATTTGCCGTGCCCGACTCTATAGTCTTTGCTGACGAAGGGTACAATCAGAAGCCAATCGTTTTGGCGCTCTGCAACACTTTCGCGGCGCCGAGAGCCGCCCGCAAACCCTCCACCAAGTGAGCAGGCGGCGATTTCGACGCTAAATTTTCGCAAGCTTCGACGCAGCGCGTTTCGGCGTGTTGACTTTGCCCGCACGCTCCCTCATTTGAAGCCCCCGTGGACATGACTGAGCCCATAGGCACGCTCCGCGCTCCGGCATTGAGCGTCGGGCCGACCGCAATTCCGCGGTTGGAGGCGGAGCATTGTCATGCCCGATCTCAAGCCCCATCGCACGAAGGCGCAAAAAGCCGAGGCGCGGCGCACCGCGGGCAAGGATAAGAATAGGGACGGCGCTTGGTGCGGTAATGCGCCGTTCTGCATTCACGGCCTGCCCGGCGAATAGATCTGGGACGCGACCTACTATCGGACACGTTGCCTGCAATCATATAAATGGTCGATATGGAAGGGAGTTCGCTATGACGAAAGTGCGCGTTGCAGGCTTTTCGATCTCGCTCGACGGTTTCGGAGCAGGGCCTGAGCAAAGTCTTGAAAAT
>Ga0307476_10000219_pt1 | contig 54754 bp, 53 predicted proteins | sample atmos_gasesECM2C_2_FD_203314 | JGI IMG/M metagenome (GOLD analysis project Ga0307476, IMG submission 203314) | Hardwood forest soil microbial communities from Morgan-Monroe State Forest, Indiana, United States - atmos_gasesECM2C_05 | ecosystem: Environmental > Terrestrial > Soil > Temperate... | reverse complement strand
CGCTTGCACTCTCTCCACCGCACGAATTCGAATCTCTTCCAACGTCTTATGGTCGAGGGCACGAGCGTCGCGTCGCTTCATGCCAGCCATTATACTCTATGTATACTTACTTATGAATACATTAATAGGAAGTTGTTGGATATAACAGGCGCCCCATTGGAGCTGTAAACCGTGCCCGTCATTCCTCCAAATCCGTTTGCGCCAGTGCTGTTCAGGCTATTCGTTACGCCCGCTTGCAGTAGGCTAAGGTCAATGTAGTTGCGGCCGTTCAATGGCAGCTCTTCGATTTGTTTACTATTTACTAATCCACCGATCTCGCTGCTCGTCGTCTCTACCAGAGGCGATCCGCCTTCTACCGTTAGACTTTGGGGCGCTGAGCCAACCTGTATCGAAAAATTCAAGCTAATGTCATCGGCAACGTGAAGCTCCACGCCCGGCCTTACCGCCTGCTGGAACCCATCTTTCGTCGCCGTAACGTTGTATGTTCCTGCAGGGAGAGTCGGAAAATTGTAGAGTCCTGTCTGGTTTGTATCCGCCAAATACGAAACGTTGATTCCGGCATTGAACACCTGCACCTTTACTCCAGCCACCACGAGGCCGTCACGATCCGTGATCTGGCCATTCAATGCCGCAGTTTCCTCTTGGGCAAAGGTCAACGAGCAACACAACACTGCCACCAGAACCGATGGTGTCAGAAGCATATCGTTACGATGCGATGTCACAATCACACCTCTCACAAGTTCGATGTGTGACGGTCACACCCCGCAACTCGTTCACGAGCTTATCGATCTGACGCAGGGCGTGGTGCTGACGCCAGTAAATCAATGTCGAGCAGGGCTTCTTCCATTAGGGGCAGGTCGCTGGATTCGGAAAAGCGCCTCCGGATCGCGTGAAGAGACTCGTCCGGCCGCAATCCAGGCATACCGGCTGATCAAAGCGCCAACGGCAAAACAAACTGCGGCTACGTGGCGAGCCAGAGAGCTTTGTCCCGAGAAAATTCTGAGCAACAATGACGCGGGTCCGGCCAATGCGGCGCCAGCACGAGTCAGCCAACCAACAGCTCCCTCCCGCAGTGGACGATCAACATATCGCGCGCGAAGTTCAATGATGACCGCAACCAACGTCTCGACCGCACTGGCAACAATTCCGATGAACTGAGTAACCGGAACAAGGAATCCCAGAAGCTCCAGCACGGCGGCCGCCGAACCCAAACCTCCAGCAAGAAAAACGATGGGCACGAGCTTCCGATTTTCAGACCAAACCGGGATTGCGGTTACGCTTAAAAGGACTGAGGTGTAACTGGCCAGTATCAGTCCACTCAGGGCTGCGGCGATCTCAGCCATCCACTCGATCACAAGCAAGAAGTCGTTTCCGTATCCTGCCAGGATCAGTTCGTGGCAAACGACTGCCAGGCCCACTGCGGATGAAAATCCCGCTAGCGTCCACGCCCCTACCGACATTGCTGAACGCAGCTTGAAGACCCGCAACATGTTTAAGAATCTGGCCGGACGACCCAAATCGGCGATGAGTAGAGGCGCCGAGATCAGCGCGCCTAAGAATCCTATCCACAGCCCAGCCCGCATCAGGCCAGCATTGCCGAAGAGATGGGCCACCACGGCAATTACTGTGGAAATACCAGCGACTCCACCCACAAAAAAGTACAGGGGAACTTGCCACGTCCAGGTCGGCGGCTTGAGCACAGGATTTCCGTGATAACTCATCGCGGAAGCTGGTTGGGGAAAAGGGCCGCCCACGGGCACGATGCCGTGATCTTGTACTTTCCCTGTTAGCGCTGCCTCCTCCCTAAGTGCATCGAACCTGTCTTCCGAGATTTTCGGATTTGCAGCCATACTCGACAACCTCGTTTAATATCTACGCGAGAGAATTCGTCATCCAACTAAAGCGCGAAAGCCAGGCATACCACGAGCACAACCACGAACGCCGAAACCAGCGCTGCGCCCCAGGCTGATTTCAAGTGAATCGTGGGTACTTCGGGAGCAGGGGGGAAATTGTAGGCCTCCGGCTGGCCGAGAATCACAAAGATCGCGTGAGTGGGTCAAAAGCTGTCGAACCACCGGCCAGCGCGTCAGTATTTCTTTAATCATCTGGATTCTCCCGGGCCTCTCAAACTATTGTTAGGCTTGGCCATTCGCTACTCGTGGAAGACCGCGATCTGTGGTGATGCGGGGTGTTGATCCTCACTCATGTTTGTTGCTTCGTGGACGAGCATCGTTCGAAATTTGCAAGTTCGATATTGCATTTTGCACGCCACTTTTTTCCAGCATTCAGAGGTCGTAAATCTGCTAGTCCTAGGCACAAGACCTTCGCATCTCACTGAGCGCCCTAGCCCAAGATCGGTTAGATCTGTCAACGACTCGACATCTCCCGTCAACAGGTGGACACAAATGCACTCACTCTGAGTCAAAAGCTGTCGAACCACCGGCCAGCTCTCAGTATTTCCTTATCTGCCCTGGTGCGGGGTTTGTGGCTTTGTGAACGAGTAATCGCCACATGGCCAAATTTGGCCAGTAATCTGGCGTTAAATTTCTCATAGCAGACGTCTCTGGCTCATGGCATTCAATTGGTCTCGACTAGCGTGTGGCGAAATGCCTGATGGGACCTTTTACTCCGTCGTGCGAGCCGTTACCTTCCATCGAATCGACCGTGTAGTAATAGGTGGTCCGGGGTTGAAGTCCATCGACACGCACGCGGAATACCGTGTAAGGATGGTTACGATTCAGCCGGATGTGGGATTTCGCGACCTCGTTTAGGTTCTTTGGATCCGTACCATAGGTGACAACACCGAAATGCTCGTCGGTCCCCCCGGGGTTGTTGCTGGTCCACCGGATAATGGCGGAATTGCTGTTCGCCAATTCGAGTGTTGGTCCCTGGGTGATGCGGACGTGAGCAGCTTTGTTCGCAGGAGACAACTCCGCATTGGCCGTGTAGGGATTCGTCTGAGCCGCCATTGAAGTTGAGCACAGCATCACAGCCCCAGCCGTAACCACGACTCTCACAAGAAAGCCATTCATATGCAGACCCTCCGAATCGATTCGCCTCGTAACTAACATAGCGGTCGAAGGCGCATGAAGTGTACTCCATGCGCCTTCGTGTCCCCTCCGCCTTAGTGCAATCGCGCACCGGCTCCTGCTCGCAACTCTTCTGCTGAAAGGATCGTGCTGTTCCCTTGAGTGGAAGCGTTGCCCCCAGTCATACAAGTTCCGGTGTAGGTATTGATATCTGGGTACGGTGTGGTGTACCCATCAGTGAGTGTTTTCAAGAATGCGACGATCTGGTTCTCCTCCTCATCCGTTAAGCCGAGTTTCCCGACCGTCATGTCCATGTTTTGCGGGACTTCGGGTGAAGGCCAACAAGTTACTTTCTCAACCGTTCCTGCCGGGCAATGTCCACTCTCCACGGCATAGGGATACACATCCCGTGTGTTGTAGAAGTGGACCAGTTGCTTCAGGCTCTTGATGTAGCCATTGTGGAAGAACTCCTTCTGGAAGTAGGGTCCCGGAGCATCCGTACCGCCTGTGCACTGGGGCGGTACAAGGGCCACGTCGCGTGCGGTCATGGTCTGCATCTGACCGTCGGAGGTTGGCGCAAACTGCGTCCAACTCGAATTCGGGTTGGCAGCGGTTTCGTAACCGCTCCTGAGAAATTCGCCCAAGCCAAAATCGGTATATGTAAAGCCTGCGGGGTTGAGCGTAAATCCGAAGGAATCCGGCGTGCTCTCATAAAGAATCGCGACTCGGGGATTCTTCGGCAAACCGAGATTGGCCGAGCCGAAACAAGTAAAGAGTGGAGTTGTGTCGGCGGCCACGCCTGTGTCCACCGCGCCCAAGCTGGTTGGAGCCGGGGCGGTTGATCTTCCGTCTAGATGGCAGGAGTTACAGTTTCCCTTGCCCTTGAACAGATCGTAGCCGGCTTTTTCCTCCGCTGTCAGCGTGTACTTGTTCGCCAGAAAGGCGTCGAATTTCGACGTGAAAGGGCTGACGGACAAACTTTTTTCGAATGCGCTGATGGACTGCGCCCAGTGATCATAGACGTTATTCGACTTGGTGCGGTCGTCGGGGCTTAGCATGACTGGCGTCGCGCTCCCGCCAAATATCGCAGCCCCAACCGGGGTTGCGCAGATGGATGCAATGTTGGGTGGGAAACTGGACGGGAACGAGTCCGTGCCCCACACTTCTTCAAAGAGGGGCCGGTACACCGCCAGGGAGAGCTTGTAGGTGATGCAAGCAGAATCGGGATTACCCATTTCAGCAGGGTCGAGTGGGGGACCCTGTGACTGCTCACCAGCGGGATCCCTTAACTTATACCCGGTCGCGCGCGAATCCCAGAAATTTCCGCCAAAGAAGGCGCCCTGGGTCGCGTTGTACTGGAGCGGAGGGAAATAGCTCGAATACGTGTATCTCTGCGCTTGCCGCTTACCGGCCCGAAAACGATCCGATCCGGGATAGGCCATCATCGTCAGATTCACTGACGGGATCGGTCCACTGAAAGCGGCATACGGCATGTGGCAAGACGAGCAGGCGGTATTTTTGAACGGCGAGATGTTCTTGTCGTAATTCATGAGCTTGCCGAGTATTTCTACTGAGGCGACTCCCGTGCCCTTAAGTATGGGCGGGTTACCCGTCGGAACCGGGGGCGCTAGAGCGTGCCACTGTCGAATCGCTTCGGCTTCGATGAAATCCACTTCGCGTTCCACCCTGGCTAGCTCCGAATTCAAATCGGTAGGCAGAATCCCTGGAGGATAAGGATTGTAGATGGAGGAGGGAGGCGCGGTCGCATTCTGAGCCGACACCTTTCGTCCGGCCAATGACATGCATAGCGCCATTACACAAAGTACAACGACCAACATTACCGGCAACGTTCGGCGATTCATAGATTGCCCCTTTCGCGAGTTGTCATTCCGGGTGGACACGACGGGCGGCGCACTTAATAACGCACAACGAATTTGGATTCCGAGCCGCCACCCACTGGTCATACGTTGCTGGCCTCGCCGAGGAACGAAGCCAGCATTTTTGGCTGCGAAGATGGACGGATCTCTTTCCCATTCGGAGAGGAATCCGTCCGACGTCGATGAAGGTTCTCACGGCTGCTAGACACGCCAACGACACCGCGCTGTCAATGCCAGGTGTCGGGCTTCCTTCTTCACGTTCTCAGCCTCTCACTTCGGCAAAGAGAGGCCCGCGGCTTTATTGGTGAGAGTGGTGGTTACTTGTCCCCGAGCAAACAGCAGTGGCGCTTAGCGACTCAGGTCTGCTTTATAAACTAGCGGTTTGCGGAGACCTAAAGCGTGTTGCTTTCGGCGTCCAGTTGTCAACTGGCTTGTGTTAGCAGCTCTTGCTATTTGTTAGCGGATGTTGCTACACGGCGTCGTTGAATTTGCTCTTGCGGTAGCAAGTGGGGGACAAGCCGAAGTGATTCTTAAACGCACGCACGAAGCTCGAGGTGTGCTGATAGCCCGTCGTGTAGGCAATCTCCTTAATTGGTGTGCCGGTCGATACCAACATCGCAGCCGCTACTTGTAGGCGACAATCCAGGCGGTAATTCTTCACATTGATGCCGATTTCATCTTTGAACAGGTGACTCAGCCTGGATACGCTGATCTGGCAACTATGTGCAATTTCTGGAAGTGTGCGTGACGGGTCTTGATTCAGAACCGCAATCGCTCTTTGAATTCGATAATCTTTTTGACGGGATCCGGTGACCATACTCTGAGACTTCCCAACTCGTTGGCTCGATCGGATCGCACCGTACGGTGATGTTTCGCAGGATCACCCTTGGATTAATAGCGGCCGATCAGGGACTAGTATTAGCAATCCTGAGGCCAGGTGAGTCAGGCGGCTAGCGCGCGCCTATTTTCGCCATTATGGCACGGTATTGAGAAGGTCAATGGAAAAGTTGGACTTTGTTACAAAAACGGAACAAGGTGGTCGACCCAAATCGTAGAACGGGCACACATCAAAACTGCCACCCAGCCAATACAGTGAGGAGATGCCTGGCTTAACGGATCCAGTGTGCACGATAAAGAAATTTCACTACACTTAATCCGAAGATGTGGCGTTTGCAATACTAGAACTTATCTCATAAATGCCTGAGCAAGATCAAAGACCACGCTAGATGGAGCATCCCAAGAAAGTTCTCGGCGTGACGTTCATATCGCACGACCAGACGTCGGAAGTTCTGCAGCCAGGCAAAAAGCCTCTCGGTTTTCCAGCGCCGCTGGTATCGCGTCAACCGACGTCTATCCTGGGTCGGGTTCTTTCGATTCCGACGATGTGGGGCGATGAGTTCAATGCCGTAGCATCTCAGTTCTGCGTCGAGGCGGTCAGAGTCGTAAGCGTTATCGGCGACTAGGTTCTGCGGCGCGTCAGGAACAACCAGGTGTAACAGAGTCGACATCGCTCTAGCGTTACTTCATATGGTGTTGCGCTCTCCACGTAGACCGAAACTGGCAGCCCGTTCCGATCGGCAACGACCATGATCTTTGTTCCCTTGCCGCGTTTCGTCTTTCCGACCTTACGTCCCCCTTTTTAGCAGGTGCGAAACTCGCGTCGATAAACGCCTCACGCATATCGATGCCGCCTTTGGCAATAAGCTTCAAGTCTTTGTGCCGCCTATGACAGGTCTGGAACGAGGGGTATCGGTCGGGGAGGTCCGCCCAGGGCGCACCGGTCCTCAATACCCACAGGATGCCGTTAACGACGGAGCGGCGGCTTTTCCAAGGCCGCCCTCGGCCGTCGGATCGTGTTCTTGGCTTTGGAATTAGCGGGTCGAGGATCTTCGACTGTTCGTCGGTCAAATCACATGAAAGGGACATAGCGTCTTGATGCGTTGTGGTACTCCACGGTCCTCAGAGATTACTTCTGACCGGGATACCCCCCTGACCTGTCTCACCGAAGAACGCGCGAGACTGCCCCGCAGAGCGAGCGTCGTGCAGTCTCGTGTTCAAAACTGAAGTTTGAGCGCTAGCTGGATCGAACGCGGCCCGCCAATTTGATACAGGAGATGAAAACATCTCCACCCTGCTTGTTGCTATTGAGGCTCAGCGCGAGGATTTGGTTTGAAAAACCAAAGCCAGGTTCCAAAAAGACTCTTCGCTTGACACAGTATTTTGGGAGGCGCAAAATTCGACATCTCTCCAAGGGGCATTTTGCAACGCTCGAAGTGTCCTCCTTTGGAGGCTGGCACCACTCGTTGTGACTCATTAAGACTCGGAAGTATTTGGTAGTGCCAAGTTCACTATGGATTTGTCGTAAACGTCAGCCCCTGCAGATACGCCGAGACACTTGAGTCGGCGCGCCCAGAATTGCAGGTGAGAATGGGCTCCCTTGAAGGCAGATTGATCGCGGTTCTCACGCTTCTGGGAGTGCTTGGGATTTCCCAGCAGAGTGTAGCGGCAGACGATCGTGCGGCACCTCCTGAATGCAGTAAAACGGCGCAAGACCGCACTGGAATGCTATCCGGAACTGTCTCTGATATTTCGGGGACGGGAATTGCGGGCGCGTTGATAACTGCCTTGTGCGGCTCGTTTCGCGAGGCGGTCACAACTGATTCGATGGGTGCGTACAGCTTGCAGTTGTCCCCGGGCAGATATCGTGTTCGCGTGACAGCTGACAAATTTGCCCAAACTGAACGAGAGGTCGTACTTGCCGTAACAGGTCCGGTCGTGGAATGGAACGTTACACTAGCCCTGGCGCCGGTGCAAACCCGCATATCGGTTACTGCGGCCCGATACGCGGTCACCCACACAACCGCAGGTAGCAAGATGGACACCTCCTTGCTTGATGTGCCTCAATCGATCACGGTTGTGGATCAGGAGCTTCTGCGAGACCAAGGGGCGAACAAACTCGATGACGCTCTGAAGAACGTAGCGGGAGTGATGCCGGGCGGATATTACGAAGCTTGGGATTTCTACCGCATCCGAGGCTTCGATGCTTCGTTCAATACATACGTCGATGGGTTGCGCGGCGGCAATGGCATGGGCGAAGAAATCTTTGGTATCGAGTCGGTGGAGGTTCTAAAGGGTCCTTCGTCTACGCTATACGGGCAGAGTGTACTGGGCGGCCTAGTGAACCTTCGCAGCAAAGTTCCCAGGCCCGACGCCTTTGCGCAAGGTCAATTCACCGGTGGTTTGTATGGGTTCTTCGAGCCGGCGATCGATGTCGGCGCATCGTTGAACCGATCGCACACGCTCTACGCTCGTACCAATCTGCTCTACCGCCCAACCGGTTCCTTCGTAAACTACGTAACCCGCCACAGAGTGTATGTAGCGCCAGCGCTGACCTGGGATATCAGCCCGGATACGAAGCTAACGCTTCTTGGAAGATATCAGCACGACACTGGCCATCTGGGATTCCCGCTTCCGGCTCAAGGGACGGTGCTTCCCAACCCAAACGGCGAAATCCCAATCAGCCTCTTTGTGGGGGAGCCGTCCAATCCCAATCCAGTTTCCGAGGTCAACAGGCAGTTTGGCTATCAGCTGAGCCACCGCTTCAACGATTCCTTTTGGTTCTACCAGAATGTCCGCGTCGACTGGTATGACAACCATTGGGACGAACTCCTCTATCCGGCTTTCCTTGGAGACGACAAGCGGACGTTGTACCGCTATCCACTCTCATATCAACAAGAATGGAGCAACTACGCAACAGATACGGGAATACGTTTGCGTGCGCGGACCGGCCGCATTCAACATAATCTTGTTGGCGGAGTGGACTACTACCGCGAGCCGAACAAATACCACGAACAATCGATCAATTTCAGCGACCCTTCGGCTTATATGCCTCTCAATGTCTTCAACCCCATCTATGGAACGCCCTTTTCACCGATTTATCCTTTTGCCAGTGGCGACACGCAGACACAATATGTTGGATTGTATCTTCAGGACCGCATGCAAATGACTGAGCAGCTCTCTCTTACCGCAGGTGGCCGTTTGGACTTCGCCTCTAATCGGGATTTTTCGCAGCCTGAGAGCAATGAAAACAATGCTTTGTCTCCACGGGTGGGCGCGAACTACCGGTTAGTACCGAGCGTGAGCCTTTATGCGGACTACAGTAAATCATTTCTGCCACAAACTGGAATGGTGTACAACGGCTCATCCAGTGGCGCCTTTGCCGACCCTGAGGGGGGCAATCAGTGGGAGTGCGGAGTGAAAACCTCCCTGATGTCAGGCCGCATGGTGAATACCGTTTCAGCATACCGGTTGACGCGCAGTGACGTACTCACACCCGATCCCAACCACCCGAACTTTTTCCTATTGACCGGCAAACAGCGAAGCAAAGGTGTGGAGCTCGAGACGATTTTCCAATTGCAGAGAACCTGGAATCTATTGCTGGCTTACTCGTTCACCCAAGCGGATGTGGCAAAGGACAATGTCATTCCCCCGGGAACACCGACGCAGAATGTTCCCAAGCACAGCGCGAACGTGTGGAGCACCTATGAGCTACGGGGTGGATGGCTGAGAGGAGTGGGTCTCGGTTTCGGCGCACGATACTACACGAAGCAATCTGGCGACCTGCTCGACACCTTCTCGCTTCCCGCGTATGGTCTGACGGATGCTTCTATTTTCTATCGCAGGGGCCGTCTGGGATGGCAAGTGAACGCCTATAATCTGGCCGACAAACGCTACTTCACCGGTTCCTATAATAGGGTGTACGTGCAACCAGGAAGCCCGCGGTCGATTCACACAACCATTAGCTGGAGATTTTGAGCCGCGAAATTTGGCAGATGATGGTTACCGTCCCATGCGAATTTTGCGAACAGAGCGTAGCTCATCCTCATGCGAGAGAGCTGAAGGGTTCAACGGGGACCCGCCGAGACTTCTGTTCTGCCTCGCCTTGTCTCTCTTAACCATCGGTTCAGTCGGCGCACTCGACACCAGTAAAGAGATCTCTCAGTATGGGCACACCGCATGGCGGATTGAGGATGGGGTTTTTACTGGCACACCCAACGCGATTGCCCAAACCACAGACGGATATCTTTGGATTGGCACGCAAGCCGGATTGACTCGGTTTGATGGAGTTCGGTTTGTCTCCTGGGCACCGCCTGACGGAAAGGTGTTGCCCGCATCCCGCATCAATTCCCTGCTCGGAGCACGGGACGGAAGTCTTTGGATTGGAACCACGAACGGGTTGGCGCGTTGGCGGGATGGGGAGCTGACCAACTATCGGGACCCGGCTGGAACGATTATGGCGATCCATGAAGACAGCAACGGAGCAATCTGGATCGCACGGGCGAACGTTTCCGATACGCAGGGTCCTCTTTGTAAGGTCACAGAGACAGGGCTCCGATGCTACGGCAGGGATGATGGCGTTGTTCTTGCTTATGCGGTAACACTGGCCAGCGACCCGCTCGGCAATATCTGGATGGCCGGTGGCCCCAAGGTTTCCCGATGGCAAACAAGTTCCTCTGACACCTATATCTCACCGGGATTCGACCCGGCAGAAGTATTTAACGGAGTAGTAGCACTCGCAGCCAGACCCGATGGGGCCCTTTGGGTCGGGTCGGTGCGCTCGGGAAAGGGCGGTGGACTCCAGCAACTAGCGCAGGGAAGATGGAAACCGTTCGTCACTCCGGAGTTCGATGGCAGCAGGCTCGCAGTTTCCGCCCTGTTATTCGACCGAGACCACACTTTATGGGTCGGAACCTTGAACCAAGGTATGTACCGCATTCAAGGAGACAAGATAGATCATTTTCGCAGCTCAGATGGCTTGTCGGGCGATGCAGTGACCCGCCTGTTTGAGGATCGCGAAGGAGATATCTGGATCGCGACCTCCAGGGGAATCGATACCTTCCATGACCTTCGTGTGGTTAGTTTTTCCAGGCGGCAGGGTTTGAGCGGGGATGAGGTCAATTCCGTTCTAGCTTCGCGGGACGGTACGGTGTGGATTGGAAATTATAATTTGGATGTTTTGCGGTCGGGCAAGATCACTTCCATTCTGCCAGCGAACGGTTTACCAGGGTTTGCGACGACATCGTTGCTGGAGGACCGAGCGGGTCGGCTTTGGGTTGGTGTCGACCAAGAATTGTGGGTGTATGAGCGGGGAAACTTCAGAAAGATTCATGCGCGTGATGGCAGGCGATTAGGCGCCGTTCTCTCGATGGCAGAGGATGTCGATGGCAGCATCTGGGCCGCGACCGGCCGCACGAACGAAACCATCCGTTGGATCTTTCGCATTCGGGATTTCAGCGTGCAGGAAGAGATTTCCTCCTCGCAATTACCAGCCGTAAACACACTGGCTTCTGATCCCCATGGTGGCGCGTGGTTAGCCCGCACCGACGGCGGCCTGGCCCGAGTCCGAGATGGAAAGATGGAGTTCTTCTCGTTCGGTAGCGATCATGATGGCCCAGTCTCGGACCTTCTGGTATCTTCCGACGCTTCGATCCTGGCAGCGACGGGGTCGGGACTCGTCGGATGGCGAAACGGGCTTCAGCAAACCCTGACGATGAGGAATGGCCTTCCCTGTAACGTCATCTATAGCCTCATCGCTGACCGGAACGCTAGCCTTTGGCTTTACTCGGGCTGCGGGCTGATAGCCATCCCCAATACGGAGCTGCAGCGCTGGTGGGAATCGCCCAATGAGGCGGTGAAGTACCGTCTCTTCGACGTGTTCGACGGCGCCCTCCCCATGTCGCCCGTTTTCCGCCCGAAAGCATCCCAGTCTCCAGACGGACGGTTGTGGTTCGCCAATGCAAACATTCTCCAGATGATCGACCCGCTTCATCTGAATGACAATCCCATAGCTCCGCCCGTGCACATTGAAGCGATGATTGCCGATCATAAGCATTATGAGCCGCGAGATGGTCTTCGTCTTCCTGCCCTGACCCGCGATCTCCAAATTGAGTATACGGCCCTGAGTTTTGTAGTTCCTCAAAAGGTGCGTTTTCGCTACAGGTTAGAGGGGCACGATTCGGAATGGCAAGATCCCGGAACGCGGCGTCAAGCGTTCTACTCCAGTCTTCGGCCGGGCAATTACCACTTTCGCGTGATCGGGAGCAACAACGACGGCGTCTGGAACGAGGAAGGCGCAACTCTGGCCTTCAGCGTGGCCGCGGCTTGGTATCAGACCTGGTGGTTTCGGGGCGCCGCTCTGGCCGCTTTCCTGGCATTGCTCTCGGGGGCGCATCGACTCCGAATCCAGCAATTGCGGCGTCAGGAAAGGAACCTTCGGGATGTCATCGAAACCATACCGACATTTGCCTGGACCGCTTTGCCCGATGGCTCCGTCGACTTCGTCAATCGCCACTGGGAGGAATACACGGGTTTATCCGCTGAGAGGACGGCAGGCTCGGGCTGGCAAGCCGCCGTTCACACCGCAGACTTGAACCGACACGCGGAGAAGTGGAGCACGTCTCTAGCAACCGGCGACCTCTTCGAGAATGAAGTGCGCTACCGGCGCTTAGCGGATGGGCAATATCGTTGGTTTTTAACTCGCGCTGTGCCGCTGCGCGACAGACGAGGCAAGATCTTAAAGTGGTACGGTATCTCGACCGACATCGAAGATCGCAAGATTGCTGAAGAAGAGCGCGAGAGACTGAGGGCAGACCTCGCGCATGTGAACCGGGTAAGCATGCTGGGAGAGCTGGCCGCCTCCGTATCCCATGAGCTGAAGCAACCGATCACGGCAGCCATGACAAACGCGAGGACTTGCTTGCGCTGGCTTAAACGTGAACGACCCGATGTGGATGAGGCGATCGAAGCAACAAGCAGAATCGTTAATGACGGGACTCGCGCGACCGAAATTATCGAGCGTCTGCGGTCGTTGTACAAAAAAGACCTACCACAGCGTGAACTGGTCGAGGTAAACGAAATCATCCGCGAAATGGTCGGGCTGCTGCGCGCCGAGGCTAACCAGTATGCGATCTCAATCCGCACCGATCTTGTTGCCGATCTTCCGAAGATCACGGCAGACCATGTGCAACTGCAGCAGGTGTTCATGAACCTCATGCTCAACGCGATCGAGGCCATGAAAGAAACAGGCGGGGTCCTTACAATCAAGACGCAACTGAGCCAGGATGGTCAACTGCTGGTCTCCGTTAGCGATACCGGCGTGGGGCTCCCAAGGGAAAAAATCGAGCAGATCTTCGATGCGTTCTTTACCACCAAACCTCAAGGCAGTGGCATGGGATTATCGATCAGCCGCTCCATCGTCGAGTCCCATGGTGGCCGTTTGTGGGCTACGCCGAACAACAGACGGGGCGCAACGTTTCATTTCACTCTGCCGACCGGAGCTGAGGGGGTGAAAGTGCCCGCGACCGGAACGTGATTCGGTGTCCCTGTGCTGCCTCGCGATGATTGTGCGAGAGTAGACCCAGATCGGTCGCGATCCATTTATGAGATAGGTTCTAGCTAGACTTATTGTAATAACTCGTAACCGAATACCATTCCAGTACAAACCAACCAGCCCCCGTCGATTATCAAGAGCAGTTCCGCAGCGACTTGGGATATACAGGCCAGCCGCGTAGCCACTTACTCATGGCCGTCGCAGATCCTACCGCTACGGCGGTGAAAGGAAGCACGACAAGCAGAGGAAACCAATGACCCGGGTGAAGTAAGACCGGTATCGACGCCAAGGCGACTCCTGGAGGATGGTAGGCGTGAATCAGACTGATGACGACAAACGCAGCGACCATGGCAAGCACCGCCATTCCGGGACCGCTGCCAAGAAAACTGACTCCCGTTCCTACAGCAGCCCCGCAAACCGAGCCCACAATCAAAGCATAGGGTTGAGCGACCGGCGTCTCCGGCAACAACATGAGAATGGTCAGGGTGGCCGCGAAAGGAGGCACCAGAAATACTCCAATCCGGTTCGCCTCCAGAGCTGCCAGCACACCGAACATGGCCGCTACCCATAAGTAGCCGCTCAGGCGAAGTGTGGGCCTCGTCCCCCAGCACCGAACAACGGTAGAACAAAGGTGGCTCATCGGTTACCTCAAAAATCATTCACCGGGAAGTTCCTGGAATTGGCATCTCCTCCGCACTACATGCTCATCTTCTACTTTCATTGCTTCCTTGTAACTGGAGTTGCTGTTTTGGAGCGGATGACTTCTCCCCCTGCTTGACGGAAAAAAGCGCATTGAGACCTTCAGCCATGGTCGGGTGCGCGATAATAGCATCGCGCAATGCAGTTGAAGGAAGTCCAGCAAGCATTGCCATCTCTACAACGGCCATGACTTCACCGGCCTCGGGCCCGATCATCGTAAAACCAAGAATCCGATCGCCATCCTGTTCGATCAACGCTTTCATGAATCCACGGGTTTCATCTATCGTTCGCGTCCTCAACACTGAGGCCATCGGTAATTTGAGGACGCGAACGGCAATGCCTTGGCGGGCCGCTTCGATTTCGATGAGGCCAATATGTGCGACTTGGGGATCGGTGAACAGGCATGACGGGACCATGCGGCCACGCGTCGTCCGATCTCTGCCTGCAAGGTTGTCGCGAATAACTCGAAAATCATCAGGTGAGATATGAGTGAATTGCGGACTGCCGGCGCATTCCTCAATCGCCCAAACATTGGGAGTGGTTGTCTGGAGCCGTTCGTTCACCTTCACGTAACCTCTTTGATCCAATTCGACACCGGCGACTTCCAGCCCAATTCCCGTGGTGTTAGGCGATGATGTCAATTCCGTCGTCAGCAAATATCTGAAGGAGTGCGGCTACAACGTCTGGGTCCTGGTTAGCAAGAAGTTTCGGGCCCAACTCAAGAATTGTTACCCGACTCCCAAAACGACGATAGGCCTGAGCGAATTCAAGCCCGACGTAACCACCTCCGAGAACAATCAGGTGTTCGGGTAAACGACCTAGTTCGAGAATCTCAATATTCGTTAACGGCTCGGACTCTGCCAGACCGGGCACCGATGGAATTGACGCGTGGGTTCCAAGGTTTAAAAATATTCGTTCGCCCGTTATCGTACGGATGCCACCGTCAATCAGCCGCACGTCCACCGTCTTGGAACTTCTAAACTTAGCTTCGCCCATAACAAGTTCGGCGCCGCTTGCCTTGTAACGGTCTAGGTGCATGGCGATTAGACCCTCGACCATGTCGCGTTTCCGTTTTCGAACCGCCGCCATGTCTGATGCGGCGCTGCCGGGGTAATCCCAAATCTGGTTGCGTGATGTACGAGATCCGCAACTTTAGCGCTCCAGATTTCGTTCTTACTGGGAAGACAATTGACGTTCGGGCAGGACCCGCCGACCCACCGTCGCTCGACAACCACCGTGCGTTGTCCGGATTTTGCCAAATGCCAGGCAAGATATTTTCCGCCTTCCCCGCTCCCGATGATGAGATTCTTATAATTTTCCAGACTCATATTGAGATCCTTTCAATCACAAGACTTCGAAACAGCTCGGGTCACCTTCACACCTTCGATAAAGTACCTGCCGGCACGTGAATGGATCTGTCCCTTAGAAGCCAAGCGCGGGGACATCTCCGTCTCTCTTGATCTTGGTCCGCTATCACGAGAAGAACAAACGCGTCATCGTCGCGATTAGGCCTCCGAGACTAGAGGCGGGCAGTCTGGAGACTGGGCCGCGCTAAATTCTCGATGCTCGTTGATCAGTGCCACACCCAAACCCCAAACACCAACCGAGGTGCACTCGTTGGTTGCCCGGCCAAACGACTGAATGTTGCGGTCTGGCCGAATACAGCGGAGTACGCATACCCAATGTAGGGAGCGAACTTGCGCGAAAACTGATATCCGAGCCGCACGCCGCCGTCGAGGTCCGAGAACCCACTTCCGATCCCCCGTCCACGATCTGCCTGACTGTAGAAATTCAATTCGACTTGAGGTTGCAGTATCAGGCGTTGGGTGAAGTACAAATCGTACGAGCCTTCGATTCTTCCCGCCACGCGTCCTCCATCGCGAACATACAGCGTTGGCGCAAAATTGAAGAAGTAAGGAGCGAGTCCCTGCATGCCGATTGCGGCCCATGCGCGAGTTGGACCGGAATCGAGATCGAGACGCACGCCCGCCTGCCAGTCCAAGTAACGCAGGCGCGGAATCGGCCGGTCGTACAGAATTTCGTGGTCTCCATCGCTGGTGATGCCGTTTGTTAGTGTTCCTTCGGACTTGATCCATAACTTGTTGAAGTCGGTTCCAATCCAGCCTTGGCCGTCCCATCGAAAGGTAGTGTCTGGCCCATTCGTTCTGCCTTCCAGTTGATCGAACGTTAGAAAGTTGAGCACCAGGTTATCTTTCACCGGCTCGGGCCAGCCCGATGCCGGAGCTCGTGCTTCGGCCGGAGTCTCAGGAGCCTGCGCACAAACCGGCATTGGTCCGGAACTCGCCAGCAGGGTTCCCGCCACTACAAGTTGAAGAGCGAGGCGCGACATCATGACACCTCCACGGTACGAAACATTCCCGCAGCCATGTGGTAAAGCAGATGGCAGTGGAAGGCCCAGCGTCCGGGTGTGTCTGCGCTGATGAGGTAGCTCACCCGCTCGGCAGGCTTGACGAGGAGAGTGTGCTTGTATGGAGAGAACTCACCGCTGCCATTTTCTAACTCACTCCAAAGTCCGTGCAGGTGAATCGGGTGCTCCATCATGGTATCGTTGATCAGAACGAATCGCACACGCTCACCGAGTTTCAAATGGATTGGGTCAGCCTGCGAAAACTTATAACCGTCGAAGCCCCAGATGAACCTCTCCATATTTCCGGTGAGGTGAAGAATGATTTCGCGAGTCGGCGGTCGACCGTCCACGCCTTTGTAGAGTGCCCGGAGGTCAGAGTACGTCAGCACGCGACGGCCATTTCCATTTAATCCGTCTCCCGGATCATGCAGCCTTGGAGAAGTGCTCATTGGAACGCTGGCCACTTCAGGGCCAAGCTGCAAAGGCACCTCTCCTTCCCTCGTTTGGGCTGGGCGAGACATCATCTGCGACGGCGGTAACACTAGCTCCGTCGTGCGTAGCCCAGGTTGCGGAAACGGGGTCTTGCCCGCCAGCGGGTCGAGGGCGGCCTCTCTCATCCCGCTCATGTCCATGTCCTTCATTTCGGGCATGCTGTTTTGGCTCGTCCCGTTCATTTGCATGTCCTTCATTCGCGGCATTTGATCTGACGACATGCCGCTCATCTTCATTCCCTTCATTTGAGCCATGCCGCCCATCCCCATATCTGCAACCGTGCGGAGGGGAAATGGATCCATGGGCGGGATCGTCCCCGTCATGCCCATGCGCGGAGCCAGGGTACCCCGTGCATAACTGCCGCGAGATTCTGGCTGCGCAAAGATGGTGTACACCTGGTCTTCCTGCGGTTGAACAATGACGTCGTAGGTCTCGGCGACGCCCAGTCGCACTTCATCCACCGTCACCGGCTGCACATAATTTCCATCCGCCTGCACAACGGTCATGGGTAGACCGGGGATGCGTACATCAAACAAAGTCATGGCCGACGCGTTGATGAAACGAAGTCGAACACGCTCACCCGGCTTGAATAATGCGGTCCAGTTAGCGTTAGGGGGATTACCGTTCATCAAATAAGTGTAGGTAGCGCTGGTTACGTCGGCGATGTCAGTGGGGCTCATGTCCATGCGCCCCAACATCAGTCGATTCCGTATCGTGGAGCGCAGGCCTTTGGCTTTTACCTCTTCGATAAATGTGCCTGCCGTGCGCCTGTGAAAGTTGTAATAATCGCTTTGTTTTTTTAGGTTGCTGTAGAGGGTCTCGGGTTTTGTATCCGTCCAATCGCACAGCAGCACAACGTAGTCTCGATCGTATTCGATGGGATCTTTGTCCAGCGGTTCAATCACGAGAGCGCCCCACAACCCTAGCTGTTCCTGAAAGCCGCTGTGACTGTGATACCAATACGTCCCGTTCTGCAGCACCGGAAAGCGGTAAACAAACGTTTTGCCTGGTGCGATTCCTGCATAACTCAAACCGGGCACGCCATCCATCTCCGCCGGAATACGCATACCGTGCCAGTGAATCGAAGTTTCGGCCGGAAGGTGATTTGTCACGGCGATCGTCACAGTGTCTCCCTCACGCCACTTCAGTGTCGGACCCGGTAAAGTTCCATTTATTTTGATCGCCTTTGCCTGCCGCCCCGTGAAATCAACGTGATGAGGCTCAATTGTTAAGCCGAAGTGATTGCCCGTGAGAACAGAGGGTGCGTGAGCACTCGTCTCCGCGCTGGCCAGATTGACCTTTCCGTCAACCAAGGCGGCCAGGCCTACCGCAGCAACGCCTCGGACAAAGCGGCGCCGGGTCTGTGTCAAACTGTGATGTCTTTTTGGTGTGCGCATGATGGATTACCGTCGATAAATGTATTTCGCCTTAATCGTCGACTACTCGCGCGCAAGTCACGCAGGACTTGCGATACTCCGGCAGTTGCGAAATCATTTCAGCCGACCGATCGCTGTGACGGATCGCGCCAACCAGATCCTGGCCGAGTCGGCGAGAGTGATCACCGCAGCACCCAGCATGATGGCGTCCTTGATGATCAACCGGCCCGCTCCCGAGAGATACGGGAATCCGTGTGTGGAAGCTCCCAATGCCGGAACCCATGCTTCAGGAGTGGTCACTAAGAATGAGAGCGTAGTAAGGGACATCAGAATAAGAAGGAAGCTACCCACTGCGGAAACTTGCGGCAGGATGGGATACGACGCGATCAGCACCCCTATCAGGACGATCACGATCCCCAACCCATGGGAGAAGGAGTACGTGCCATTCGATTCGTTCCACTGGCGATGAGCCGGGATTACTTCACCTTCCTTGTTCATGTATTGGCGATATTCCGGAGCCGGATAATGATAGAAAAAGCTCATCAGCGGACTGTTGGCCACCAGCGGCACAATGCCGTCTGCCTCATAGTCGGCGAATTTAAGCCCGCCGATCCAGCACAGCACAACGATGAGTGCTAAGCGCAGCAGGCTAATGCCAACGCGGTCGAGTTTTGCCGCCCGCTCGTAAATACGTCTTACCACTGACTCCGTCGCGGAATGTGTGACAATGGCAGTGATGACATGCGTAGACATAATTGCTCTCCACTTCTCAGTAATCGATTAAGTCGGCGAGAAGCTTTTGACTGGATTAACCCTTTGATCGCCGTAGGACTGGCAACCCCGATCGGCGAAACTTGTTCTCTTCACCCTGGAACAAAGCATTGCAAATCCCTTTCCACTGAATCCAACATCGCTAACAGATGGACAACGCAATCGATTCATTGGGGATCAGAACAAAGGCCGGCCGAGTCGCTCTCCAACTTTCACGATTGCAAGTCAGCGGGCAGTCACGGTGTCGAAATCTGAACTGAAGAGACTGACTCCAACTCCCCCAGTGTCGTCCAACCGGAGCGCGTAACACTTTCGCTCGCTTTAAGAAGTGCAAATGCGAGAGTCGAGCACCTCAGGCCAGCTCGTTGTTTCAGACTACCCCTCGGCGACACCAAGTTGTGCGCAACGGTGAGAATTGGACGCGCACAATCTCAGGGCGAACAGTTGACGCGGATCATCTAACCTTCAGGCAAGTAAAAATATTCCTCGTCGCGACCGCGCCAAACGTCGAACTCAGGCGGAGCAAGTTTGCCCATCTCCTTGAGAAACCGAAGATCCCCCGCGTCGTGATATTGCCTCCACATTCATTCCTCTACTATTCTAGTCGTCACTGGACTGACCCTCCGCTTGCGTTGATTCTGTTCGGCAGCAAATTCAACACTATTGTCCGAGACGAGCGCGATCGTGACGCGGCGGCTCAGTCCGAGCTAGGCTGGTTGTGCCTGCCAGCTCAAACCGATTCCGCGCCCAGGTTAACGCTCAGGTCTCAGCATTTGCGGGCGGCATGCGTGCGTGCGGCTGAGGAACAAACTGATAGAGCACAAGAGCGAGCACACAGGTGCAGGCCGCAGCTCCTGAGCCATAGAGGAAAATCGCCGCGTAGCCAAACTTTCCGACGATGAATCCTGCAATCGGGCCTTTGGAGAGCTTCAATTCCGAAAGCTGGAAAATACCGAGGAGAAGCCACATCCGCTGAGAGGATGGGCCTTCTCGCCCTTGTGCCTTCGGGAGCTTGTGTCGCGCTGTTGACGCCGGCGCTTAGATTGTCCGAAGGATCCCGTTACAGAGAAGGAGAACTTGGCATCAGCAGGTTCGTGTGAATTTGGACCTGCGACGTAAGCATGCGATGAACCGGACATCGCCCGGCAATTTCCAAGAGCCTCCGTTGTTGATCCTGCGGTAGATCTCCGGAGAAGGAAATCCCCATTTCAATTGCGTCCGACATCCCGGTCTTTGCATCGAACTGGCCTTCCGCTAAGACCTTCACGTACGACAGATAGATATGCACCCCCTCAACTGGCCACTGCTTTCTACCGGCGTACATCTGAACAGTAATGCTGGCACACGCCCCAAGCGCAGCCAGGAGCAATTCGTGCGGGTCGAGGCCCACGTCATTGCCGCCGGACGCAATTGGTTCGTCCGCTTGGAACACGTGAGGGCCCACCGATATATTCTGAACGAATCTCTTTGATCCGGAATTTACGCACACATTTCTAGACATATTTCCTCTCAGCGTTTGCCGGTTTGTGCGTCACGAAAAACCGATTGCACGCCAAGTTCCAACGGGTTGTACACTATTTGGGTTCGTGTTTCTCGAACTGGGCCGTGACTCGGAGAAGGGCTTAGACGACATCTTGGTCCAAGATGGAATCGAGGTTGCGACCATTTATCGCCGCCACCGCGGCGATTTTCGGACTGGCGATACTACGTCTGGCGGTTTGCAAACCGGATTGGCTAGCCTGTGGAGTGCCTTTCTAATGGGAGCAGTGGTTCGAGCCGCCTTTGCGTTCTGCTTTGAATGGCGAAATCTGGATCCTCCGCCGGCATTGGATTGCTTTTCGGCTCGCATCTTTTCGGATTGCGGCGAGCGCGACCAGAGCATAAGAGAGTCCTCTTTATTACTTTTAAGGTCTGACAAATCTCACGATCGGACTCGTGCTTTGACTCGAGACGATTGCGTGTAAACAAGCGAGATCGAATTCGACATTCGCTGTCCTCGGCTTGACACTCAAGCGAATTTGAAAGGTCCGGAAGACAACGAATTCAAATGTTTGCCAATACGCGTGTGGAACTGAAACTGCATCCGCCGATCACGGCAGCAAAAGCCGCTCTGTGATGGAAAGGTTGCAATGCGAAGATATATCGTCCTGGTTCTCTTGGTTGTTTCGTGCGTAGCTCGACAGCGTATCCATGCTCAGACGGTTCCTGACTCGAATGCGGATTCTGGATCGAGCACTAATTCCAGCGCTGCGGGCGCATCTGACCCGGCCGGAAGCGATGATTCCATGAATTGGTTGTTTCCTGTCCACAAGTTGAACCAATCTCTGCCTAGCTGGTTCCGCATCGGGGGGGAATATCGTGGCCGTATCGAAGGTCCGACAGGAATCGGGTTCGGTAATACTCACGATTACTATTCCCTCAACCGCTTGCGCGTGAAGCTGGGCATTAAGCCCAAGGAGTGGCTGCTGTTCTATGGCGAAGTACAGGATGCTCGTATTTTCTTCAATCACCACATCGCCAACACCAATCCGTATGAGGATAAGTGGACCCTTTGGCAGGCTTATCCTCAGCTAGGCAGTTCCGAGACAGGTTGGGTAGATGCCCTGGCGGGCCGCCAAGTTCTCCGCTTCGGTGATGAACGCGTAATCGGCCCATCGGAATGGCTTAACGTCGGCCGCACTTTCAACGTCGCGCGGGTGGATCTTCATCATCCGGGCTACTTAATAAGCGTGTTCGCCTCTTCAGTAGTCCCTGGCGAAAACAGTGATGTCCACAACGCGCTCCCGGGCAACAACATGTACGGAGTTTACGGAAGCTTTCAGAACATCGTTCCCAAGGCTGACTTCGAGCCTTACGTTCTATGGCGGATCGCATCTAAGAGCCCTGAACTTCCAGAGACGTTGAACCGTGGCCACCTTAATGAAGTTACCATTGGTCTCCACTGGAAGGGCGATCTACCTGCCGCTTTCGAGTACGACACCGAACTTGACGGACAGACAGGATCGCTCGGCGTATCTTCCATCGGCGCGTGGGCGGGCTATGCCAGCGTGGGCAAAACATTTCGCAAGGTCGCTGCCGTGCCTCACGTTTTTCTCGAGGGCAATTACGCCTCGGGAACGAAAAATCCCAACGGCCATGACTGGAATACCTTTGACCAGATCTATCCTTCAAATCACGACAAGCTTGGCTTCGCCGATTTGGTCGGCAGGCGGAACCTGGTCCATTTCCGAACCGGTGTCGAAGAAGAACCTAAAACGAAGTGGAAACTCAAACAACAATTCGAAGGCTACTGGTTGGCCACTTCAAAGGACAATTTCTACGCCAGCAGCGGAGCAATTGCGGTTGCCGCGCATCCCGGCGCAGGCCGCCACATCGGCAACGAACTCGACCTGGTTGCCGAATACGAGGTGAATAAAGGACTGAACTTTGGCTTTGGTTATGCTCGCATGTTTGCCGGACAATTTCTCAACCAAACCTCGCTGGGTCACGACTACAGTTATCCCTACGCGTACTTCGAATACAACTTTTCGAAATCCGGCTTTCACTTTCCCGTCACCCCGAATAAGCGAAACTAATCTGTCAGGGACCGGCGAATCTCAACACGGTTCTCCTAATCTTATTGGGTAATCCAGCCCTTCGCTTCATGTCAGAAAATAATGTCGCTATCCCAACACGAAACAGTGGTGAGAGTGTCGCCCTGCAAGACAGTCAATCGGCCTGAAAGCACGCCAACGATTTCCCGAATCCAAGACCACGCGGACCCAGAGATCGCGACCTCAGACAGGTGACTGTGTCCGTATCGCTCCTCTTCCCACGTTTGACCTAACTCAAACAACCGCGGCTCGTCTCATCTCGACGCGTGCTCTAGCCATCGGGATTCTGGCCATTTCTGGTCCGCGAATGATGATAGAGGACCGTTTGTGGCACAGATCTCGTAAAAGCAGTCGTGTGAATAGTCCAGTGCGCCGGTCCACGCCGAGTGAGTGAGGTCGTGCCTTGAGTCCGTCTGTCGATGTAAGGACAGCGTGTCCATTTCAAATGGACACAGCTAGGACGTGGCCTTGCCACTCAGAGTTCGGTTGACGCGCTAAGTTGCTGATCGCAGTAGCATCCACAGGAACTCCAACGTTGGTGAGTTTGGTATCGCAGATGCTTCAGAAGCTGGAGTGCATCCGGAAGCTGGTTGCTGTTGTGACGTGAACCGGACGAACTAATAAGGAGATATTTGATCATGAGCTTACCTCTTGAAGGAATCAAAATAATTGACTTTACCCAGGTGCAGGCCGGGCCTGCATGCAACCAACAACTCGCGTGGTTTGGCGCGGACGTACTGAAAGTCGAGCGGGTCGATGTCGGTGATGTCACTCGCCACCAACTGCGTGACATTCCCAATGTCGACTCGCTGTACTTTACCCAACTGAATAGCAACAAGAAATCTCTCGGGTTAAACACCAAGACACCGGAAGGCAAGACGATTTTTGAAAAACTGATTCAGCAAGCGGACGTCTTGGTCGAAAACTTTGGTCCCGGTGTCATGGACCGGATGGGTTTCTCATGGGAGCGCATACAAGAGCTCAATCCGAAGCTCATCTACGGAACGATCAAGGGTTTCGACGACCAATCGCCATATTCCGACCTGAAGGTCTATGACAACGTCGCGCAATGTGCGGGCGGTTCGGCTTCGACTACTGGTTTCTGGGATGGCCCTCCTACGGTCTGCGGCGCGGGCCTAGGTGACAGCAATACAGGGATGCACCTGGCGATTGGCATTTTGACCGCTTTGATCGGTCGGCAGAAAACCGGCAAGGGCCAAAGGGTATCGGTCTCCATGCAGGATGCCGTCCTGAATCTTTGTCGCGTCAAGCTTCGCGACCAATTGCGGCTGGAACGGCTTGGATATCTGGAGGAGTATCCGCAATATCCCAACGGGAAGTTCGGGGACGCAGTGCCTCGCGGCGGAAATGCGGGCGGCGGTGGACAGCCGGGTTGGGTGCTGAAGTGTAAGGGCTGGGAAACCGATCCAAACGCGTACATATACTTCACCATCCAGGAGCAGAACTGGGCCCGAACCTGTGAAGCGATTGGCAAGCCTGAGTGGACCAATGACCCCGCCTATACAACCGCACGGGCACGCCAGCCGCACATTTTCGAAATCTTTGCTGAAATCGAGAAGTGGCTAGCCGACAAAACCAAGTACGAAGCCATCGACAAGCTCCGGGGATACGAGATTCCCTGTGGGCCGGTGCTCAGCATGAAAGAAATTGCCTACGACCCGGCACTGCGCGCAAGCGGGATGATTGTAGAGGTTACGCACAAGGAGCGGGGTACTTATCTCACGGTGGGCAGTCCGATCAAGTTCTCAGACTTCGCGCCCACAATTACCGGTTCGCCTCTACTGGGCGAGCACACGGATGAAGTTCTTACGGGCTTGGGCTATAGCTCCGATCAGATCGCAAAGCTGCGTGAGAATGGCGTCCTGAAAGCTAAGGGGGCCGCAAAAACCAGTAAAGAGTCCGAAGCGGTGCTGGTAGCGAAATGACGACGAGTGATCGGGAAACGTTCGTCGATTTTGAGCAATTAATTGAGGCGCTCGGGGATGCAGTCGTCGTCTCCGACGGTGACGGTACGATCAGACTGTGGAACTCTGCCGCCGAGCATCTCTTCGGATTCTCTTCAGCTCAGGCCATTGGAAAGACGCTTGATCTTATTGTTCCTGAGCGTTTCCGGGAGCGTCACTGGGCTGGTTACAAGAAAACCATGACCACCGGAAAAACGCGGTACTCGCATGACGTTCTGCGCGTCCCGGCTGTTGACAAAGACGGACGACCATTGTCGATCGCATTCACGGTCGGTCTGCTCTACGACTCGGACCGGCAGGTGACGGGAATTGCAGCAGTGATTCGTGATGACACGGTGCGTTTTGCCGAAGAGCGAAAGTTGCGCAAGCAACTTGCAGAGCTCGCCGGAGACAAGGCTCGCAACAACGGTGGGGCTTAGCACCAGTGACCGGCGGAATCGTTCCGTCGGGCACAGAGATTAGCAATCAGACTTTCGAAGAGAGGCACATCCATGGCTACAACTTTAGTAAACGCTACAAACGAAGTGGAATCACCGACGGAAAAGCAATCGCCGGCTTTGACGGATGGATTTCAGCTGGTAATTGACGCGCTGAAGCTCAACGGCATCGACACGATCTACGGTGTCCCAGGAATTCCAATTACCGATCTTGCCCGGCTGGCGCAAGCGAAAGGAATAAGGTTCATCGGCTTTCGACACGAACAGTCCGCAGCCTACGCGGCAGCGATCTCCGGTTACCTGACAAGGAAGCCTGGTATTTGTTTGACCGTATCTGCTCCGGGCTTTTTGAATGGCCTTGTCGGAACCGCCAATGCAACCACCAACTGTTTTCCCATGATCCAGATCAGCGGGTCGAGTGACCGTGAGATCATCGATCTCCAACAGGGTGACTACGAAGAACTGGATCAGATGAACGCGGCCAAGCCGTACACAAAGGCATCATACCGCGTTAACAAACCCGAGGACATCGGGATTGGAATCGTCCGTGCCATTCGAGCCGCTGCGTCTGGCCGACCTGGTGGCGTCTACTTGGACTTTACCGGAGGCGTCCTCGCTGCAGCACTCGATGCAGACGCGGGTGCGAGATCTCTGGTGCGAGTCGTCGACGCCTCACCGGCGCAAATTCCTGCTTCTGAATCCATCAAGCGGGCTCTGGACCTGCTGGCAAGCGCACAACGGCCTCTCATTATCCTCGGCAAAGGCGCTGCTTACGCACAGGCGGATAATGAGATCCGGACGTTTGTTGAGAAAACAGGCATCCCATTTTTGCCGATGTCGATGGCAAAAGGACTCCTGCCGGACAACCATCTTCAGTCGGCGGCCGCAGCCCGTTCTTTGGTTCTCAGCCAGGCCGATGTGGTGATGCTGATCGGGGCACGTCTGAACTGGCTCTTAGCCCATGGCAAAGCACCACGTTGGTCCCCCAATGTACGTTTCGTGCAGGTGGACATTGTGTCGACCGAGATGGATAGCAACCGCCCGATCGCCGCTCCGGTTGTCGGAGATATCGGATCGGCGATGACTGCATTCCTGGAGGCACTGAAGCCCGGACAAATTCAACCCCCGGCGGCCTGGACCAAAGCGATCGAAGAACGCAAGCGTTACAACGTCGACCGTATGTCGGCGCGACTAAATGCCAATCCCAACCCAATGAACTTCTCGAGCGCCCTTCGCGCGATTCGCGATGTTCTGGCCGGCAGACCGGATATCTACGTCGTTAATGAAGGAGCTAATACCCTTGACTTCGGCCGCGACATCATCGACATGTACGAGCCTCGTAAGCGTCTCGACTGCGGAACTTGGGGCGTGATGGGAATCGGTATGGGCTTCGCCATTGGCGCGGCGGTCACCACTGGCAAGCCGGTTGTCGCCATCGAGGGCGATAGCGCTTTTGGTTTCAGCGGTATGGAACTTGAGACCATCTGCCGCTACTCACTGCCGATTGTCACCATTATCTTCAACAATGGCGGGGTTTACCGTGGCGACGACGTAAACCGCAGCGGAGGCAGCGATCCTGCACCAACCGTTCTGATGAAGGCACGCTACGACAAACTGATTGAGGCTTACGGCGGCACAGGGTATCACGTGACCGACCCGCAAGCGCTCACCAAAGCTCTTACTGAATCTTTGGCTTCTGGGAAGCCGGCACTCATCAACTGTGTCATCGATCCGACAGCAGGCACGGAGAGTGGCCACATCGGCAATCTGAATCCAAAGAGCCAGATCGGCGGCGCAAGGACGTAAGTGCCGATCATGGCACTGTGAGCGTGCACGTCTTCGGATTTTGAAGAGTGCTTTCTCGGCTTAGAGGAGTTGTGTCCTTGAAAATTTCTCTCCAGACACCGCACGTTCTTGCTGTAGAGCAGGAGAGCACGCTTTTGAAAGAAATGACAAATTCCGTCACAGTTCGAATCGTTCAGACATCGTTCTTGATGTTCTTGGGCTATCTTGTGATCGGTCTACTGCTGGCAATTTTGCCCAGCGTTGTTCACCTAAAGTTGGGTCTCACACCGGTGTGGGCAGGCATTGTGGTCAGTGCACAGTATGTGTCCACTCTTCTAAGCCGCCCGCGCGCTGGCCTAATGACTGATGTCATTGGACCAAAGCCTACCGTTTTATCCGGCCAGGCAGCTTTTCTCGTCAGTGGATGCTTACTGCTGATCTCGGCATTCCTTCAACATAGAATCGCCCTTTGCATTTCCGCACTTTTGCTGAGCCGTCTTCTCCTGGGTTACGGCGAGAGCAGTATTGCCACGGGAACTATCGCTTGGGGCCTGGGTAGAGTTGGGCCGGAGAACGCTACTCAGGTTATTTCATGGAGCGGAATCGCTTCGTATAGTGCGATGGCTCTGGGCGCTCCGCTGGGGATTTGGATCGATCGCCACTCCGGATTCGCAGCGATCGGTGTCACCGTATTGGCTATATCCTTGCTGAACCTCACATTCGCCGTCCTCATAGCAAGAGTGCCCGTGTTTGGTGGAACGCGCATGGGCTTTTCGAAATTGCTTCTGAGAGTGTTGCCAATGGGACTCGGCTTGGCTCTTGGCACAGTCGGATTCGGCGTTATCGCCTCATTCCTGACATTGTATTTCGCCTGGCGGCACTGGAGCGATCCGGCGATTGCGTTAATTCTGTTTGGCATCGGTTTCGTTGCCACTCGACTATTGCTCGCGAACACCATCAATCGTTGGGGTGGGTTCCCGCTGGCAATTGTGTCCCTCTTCGTGGAGTTCGCCGGATTATTCGTCTTGTGGATGGCGAAAACTCCGGATACGGCGATGGCGGCGACAGCCCTCAGCGGTTGTGGATTTGCTCTGGTGTTCCCAGCGCTTGGAGTGGAGGTCGTTCGCGAGGTTTCCGAGCAGGATCGTGGAGCCGCGTTGGGCGTGTTCACAGCGTTCCTTGATTTAGCTATGGGCGTAGCAGGGCCTCTGGCTGGGTACGTGATTATGCGCTTTGGTTATCCGGCTATGCTCCTCTCTGCATCAAGCGCGGCGATCTGTGGCTGCGTGATTCTGGCCATCCTTTTGTACAAGATGCGTGAGCATCAAGCACGCGAGTTAAGCAGCCTGGTGGGCTCTACCTCGAGTTCCAGGTTTGGGTTGCAGGGGAAATTGTGATGGCCACGACTTCAGTTACGAGTGCCATAGCACCAGTTGTGAGCGAGCTCTCTCAATTGCTCACTAGGCACGTTCAGGAGCAACCCGAGCGAACTGCTGTTGGGACCTCAGATGGGGAAACTGTAATCAGCTACGGCCAGCTTGACGCTCTCGTCCGATCGTCTATGGCGCAACTTTCCCGGCTTGGATTGAGCCGCGGTGCCACGGTCGCGCTCGTCTCGGACAATTGCGTCGAATTTGTGATAGGGCTCCTCGCAGTTGTGTCTGCGGGCGCTCGTGTCGCGCCGTTGAACCCGGCGCTCACATTGTCCGAATTGAATACTCGGATCTCGAAACTCTCCGCGCATGCCGTGCTTGCTCCGAAACATTTGGCCAGCAAGCTCGAGTTTGCGGAAGGCATGGCGGGAAGCGCTGCTTGCTGGATTATGAGTGTCGAGGGTTCCAGGGGCGCCTATGAGGTACGAATTGCGGATCGAAACGGGCAAAGCCTCGCAAATGGCGCGGCTGAAGAGACAAGTGCCCCAATCGACGGTGAGGATGTAGCTCTCCTGATGTTCACCGCCGGGACGACCTCCGCCCCCAAGGTTGTTCCTTTGACTCACCGCAATGTTGTCGCCTCAGTCCACGGTATTTCATGCGGGTATGACTTGTCTCCGCAGGACGCGACGCTCATCGTGATGCCACTGTTCCATGGTCACGGGCTCATGGCCGGGCTACTGGCAACTCTGGCAAGCGGCGGGAGCGCCTATCTTCCCAGCACGGGCGGGTTCTCGGCCCACTTGTTCTGGCCAGATGTAGTCCGCCTCGGTGTCACATGGTATACAGCAGTGCCCACAATTCACCGCATTCTCGTTAACCGTGCCTCCAAAGAGTACCCCAGTTCCTCTCCGGAAAGGCTTCGCTTCATCCGCAGTTGCAGCGCACCGCTTGACGATGAACTTGCCACGGCAATCAGCGCTGCGTTTCGAGTGCCGGTGATCTCTGCTTATGGGATGACAGAGGCCTCGCATCAGGTGTCGTCGAACCCACTACCCGTCAACGGATCCATCAAGACGTCGTCAGTGGGTCTGCCTACGGGAGTCGAGATCCGAATTGTCGCCGAAGATGGAAAGGACGCTGCACCCGGTTGCATTGGGGAAATTTGGGTTCGCGGCGCAACGGTTACGGCCGGATATCTCAACAATCCCTATGCAAACTCCGCGAGTTTCGTCGATGGATGGTTCCGCAGTGGTGATCTGGGCAGCGTAGATGCGGACGGCTACCTTTATGTGAGAGGAAGGCTCAAGGAAATCATCAACCGGGGCGGAGAAAAGATTTCGCCGGGAGAAATCGAGGTGGTCCTCTTGTCCAACCCGAAGGTACTCGACGCAGCATCGTTCGGCGAGTCCGATGCAATCTACGGAGAGAAGGTGCAGGCGGCTGTCATTCTGCAGTCGGGAATGGAAGCAACCGAGAGTGAACTGCGTGACTACTGCCACACAAAGCTCAGTAACTTCGAAGTTCCCGAGCGGATTTACATAGTCACCGACTTTCCCCGCACGGCAAAGGGGTCCACTGATCGGCGTGCGCTTGCTTTGCAATTTGCCGCCGGCTAATGAACGTCTGAGCAATGGGAACTAGTTAAGAAATATTGAGGAGCGATTCAAATGATGCAAAACGAACTTACGACAAGTACTCACAATCAGACAGTTCAACTCAGGATTCGCGACATGCTGCTCAACGCATTGGCGGTTTCTTCGGGAGCCATCGACGCGATCAGCTTCCTTGTTCTGGGTAAGGTCTTCACGGCTTTCATGACCGGGAATATCGTGTTTCTAGGGCTGCGGACTGCTGGCGCACCTGGCGCCGGCTGGATGTCCGTCCTCACCTCTATCGCTGCCTTCGCCGTGGGGGTCTACATCTCAGTGCAAATCGTCAAGCCTTCTAAAGGCTCTGGAACGTGGCCTCAACGGGTGACGGTCGCGCTCGGTGTATCGCTGATTGCGCATGCAGCCTTCGTGGCGGTCTGGGTCGCATGTAACGGCAAGCCTTCGATTGACGTCGCCCACGTTCTCCTCGGTTTGTGGGGTTTCGCGATGGGGATGCAGAGCGCCGCGGTTCGATCGCTTCAGGTGGACGGCGTGTTTACGACGGCGGCGACCGCAACCATCATATTCCTTGTGGGCGATCTCACTAGCTGGTCCGCGACGGTACATGAAAGGCGGCGGCTGGCAGGTGTGCTCGTCTCTCTGTGCGTCGGCGCTACCGCCGGAGGCCTGCTTTTGATGCGGGCGCACATCTATGCCCCTGTCCTACCATTCGTAATCACTCTCGGGACGGTCGCAACTGCGGCGTTCGCGTTGCGAGAGCACGGTGCTGAAGGGATAACAAGAGCACGACCCTCGGCGGTTCGAACCGCATTGTGACGGAACGGGAGCCAGTCGGGATGGCCGGAAGCTCACCGGCTCATGCCGGAAGATTGATGGATCTGGCTGCCGGCGTCACGGCAGCCAACTATACCTTGAAAAAGGCTCTGCCGGCCAAGCGTAGTAGAAGGGATTTATAGCGACATGCTCAGCGAAGGCAGGTTGCAAATATTCCCGAATTGCTGGCGATTCACCCTCTGTCAGCTTTCGTCGGCAGAAACTGCGCTGTCCTGGCACACAGGAGCATAGAAAGAGAAGCAAGAAATAATATGCGAGTTCATCATCCCGTATTCGAACAGGTCATCAAGAAGTGCCGCGACCTCGATCCAATTGCAGTCGCGGTCGTCTCCCCATTGAGTGGAGTCGCGCTTACAGGTGCAATCGAGGCTGCACGTGCGGGATTGATAGAACCGTATCTTGTTGGGCCTCGCGTAAGGATCGCTTCACTGGCGCATGAACACGGCGTCGAGATTGCACCCTATCAGATCGTCGATGTGGCTGACGACCTCGAGGCCGCGCAAAGAGGGGTTGAGCTGTGCCGGGAAGATACCTGCCAAGCCCTGATGAAGGGAAGCCTGCACACGCATGTCTTCCTGAAACCCATAGTGGCTGACAATACTGGGTTCCATTCAAAACGGCGGATGAGCCATGCATTTGTCGTAGACTCTCCCAGCTATCCTCGAACGCTGATCATTACAGACGCAGAGATCAATGTGTATCCGAAGTTGGAGGAAAAGGCGGATATCGTCCAGAACGCGATCGATCTAGCTCACCTTCTCGGCATCGCGACTCCGAAGGTAGCGGTTTTGTCGGCTATCGAAACCGTCTCCTCTACGCTTGCTTCAACAATCGATGCGGCTGCGCTTTGTAAGATGGCCGACCGGGGCCAGATCACAGGAGGTGTTCTCGATGGTCCGCTCGCGTTTGATGATGCCACGGAGCCAGAGGCATCTCGGATTAAGCACATTCACTCAGCCATAGCCGGACAGGCCGACGTCCTGGTGGCACCGGATTTGGAATCAGGAACTATGCTGGCCAAACAACTCTATTCTCAGGCTGGCGCTGAAGCGGCCGGAGTGGTCCTTGGAGCACGAGTACCGCTAATCCTAACCAGCCGCACTGCGAGTGCGAAGAGTCGTCTAGCGTCGGCAGCAATAGCCGCCTTGCTTGCGCAGAAAGATCGTCAAGAACTCTCGGGAGTGACTGCCGGATTCGGTGTGCTGTTGCAATCAAAGGCTTGGCTCTCCAGTGCTGGTTCGGAGCCGCAATGAAGCTTGTCTTTAATACGAGACCTACTGAGGTTAGACAGGGGAGTCAAGATGTTTTCCGATATCGAAGGCAGCTTGACAGGCGAAACTCAACCGCGAAGGTGAACTAGATAATTTGCAGATCTCATTTCATAGGAAAGGATGAACCAGATGGAATACACAGTGATCTCCGGGACGGAAATGAAGGTCTCGCGAATTGCGCAAGGCACGTGGGCGATCGGTGGTTGGATGTGGGGAGGCACAGACGAAAGAGAATCGATTCGTACGATTCATGCCGCCCTCGACATAGGGATCAATCTGATCGACACCGCGCCGGTTTATGGCTTCGGGGTTTCCGAGGAAATCGTCGGAAAGGCAATTGAGGAGAGAGGACAGCGCGAAAAGGTTTTCATCGCGACCAAAGTTGGACTCGAGTGGCACAATGGCTCGGTTTCGCGAAATTCCTCGCGCGGTCGCATCCGGAAGGAGGTCGAAGACTCGCTCCGTCGACTTCGCACGGACTACATCGATATCTATCAAGTCCATTGGCCGGATTTGGCCGTCCCGATCGAAGACACCGCCCAGACCATGCAAGCCCTTCGTAAGGAGGGCCTGATCCGTGCGATCGGTGTGAGCAATTATTCACCCGAGCAGATGAACCAGTTCATGTCCGTCTCTGAATTGCACACCGTTCAGCCTCCTTTCAACCTCTTCGAACGGCAAATTGATCGCGACGTGCTGCCTTTCGTGCGCGAAAAGAATCTGAGCGCCTTCGCCTACGGGCCTCTCTGCCGTGGGCTCTTGACCGGGACCATGCGACCGGACACGAAGTTCACGGGCGACGACCTCCGCCAGTCCGATCCCAAATTTCAACCGCCGCGCTTCACACAATATCTGGAGGCGGTCCAGCAACTGGACGATCTGGCGCGAAAACGATATGGAAAGCGCGTAATGGATCTTGCCGTGCGCTGGGTCTTAGACACGCCCGGAATCACGTCGGCGCTGTGGGGCGCCCGCCATCCTGCGGAACTCGAAGCTGTGGCGGGCGTCCTCGGCTGGAACCTCGACGCGGACACGCGCTCAGTGATCGATCGGATTCTGCGGCAGACGATCGCCGATCCGATCGGTCCCGAATTCATGGCGCCGCCGGAAGGGAAGGGCGTCGCCGCCTAGGAACTAGGAGCTGGGAACCGGAGAAGCCATGCGATGGCAACGCCCCAGTTTAAGCACCTGCAACGGGACGGCGAGAAACTAGTAAGAGAACCCTTCGAGGTCAATCTCGTAAAGAGGATTCTGACGGGCGCCGCCGCGGCGTGACACTCGCTGAGCGTCCCGGGTGCTGCGAAGGAAACACATGTCCATCCCTCTTCGAAACTTCGGTAAAACAGGTGTTCAAATCTCCGCACTCGGTCTGGGTGGACACCATCTTGGTGGCGCTAAGGACGAGAAAACTGCGATCGAAATCGTTTACCGCGCCCTCGACGGGGGCATCACCTTTTACGACAACGCTTGGGAATACTACCGCGGTAAAACCGAGTCATGGCTCGGCTTGGGCCTAAAGGGCCGGCGAGACAAAATCTTCTTGATGACCAAGGTCTGCACCCACGGTCGGGACGCTTCGCTTGCCACTCAGATGCTCGAACAATCGCTGCGCCGACTGCAGACCGACTACCTCGACCTATGGCAGATTCACGGCGTCGTTTTTCAGAATGATCCCGAACTCTTCATTCGTCCCGGCGGTGCGGCCGAAGCCCTGCACAAAGCCAAGGAACAGGGCAAAGTTCGTTTTGTCGGCTTTACCGGCCATAAGGATCCTGACGTCCATCTCGCCATGCTGAACACCGGATTTCCCTTCGATTCCGTGCAGATGCCGCTGAACGCATTTGATGCCACCTACTCGATGAGCTTCGAACAGAAAGTCCTACCCGTTCTCAACCAGCGAGGTATCGCGCCCCTGGGAATGAAGCCGATCAGCGGACATGGGGATCCGGTGCAAATGGGCGTGCTTACTGCCAGAGAAGCGCTGCGTTACGCCATGAGCCTTCCTGTGGCCTGCACCATCTCCGGAGCCGAAGGGTTGCATATCATCGAGCAGAATCTGGAAATCGCACAAGACTTTGTGCCTATGACCGCCGCCGAAATGCAGTCGCTGCGAGAGCGTTGCAGCCAATATGCGAAAGACGGACGCTTCGAGCTGTATAAAACATCAATGAAATTCGATAATCCCGAAGCTCGGCTAGTCCACGATTACCCTCTCGACACGGCGCAGGCCGAGTTGAAAAACATGATTAAAGAAGCGGACAACACGGGCCATGCGTGGCCTCATGTTTAGAGCAAGGTACGGTCATGCAGAACAATCCCAAAGCCGAACTTGATGTAAGCCGCAGAGGTTTCCTGAAAGGTGCTGCGATCGCAGGAGTTTCCGCTGTGATTCCAACTGACAAGATCCCCGCCGCAGTCGAAACCGCTGCAGTCGAAACCAAAGACGAGGCTGCCCTCGGAAACTTCCAGGTGCCAAAGCGTCTTCTGGGCAAGACCGGCCTCGAATGTTCGATCCTGGGCATGGGCGGTTTCCATCTCGCCACGGTTGCAGATCAGACTGAAATCAACAACATGGTTGCCAAAGCCACAGATCACGGCATCAACATCTTCGACAATGCGTGGGAATATCTCAATGGGCTCAGCGAAGAGCGGCTGGGCATCGCTCTCAGAGGAAAACGAGAGAGCGTCATCCTTGTAAGCAGCGTCTGCACGCATGGCCGGACACAGGATGTCGCGATGCGCATGCTGGAGCAATCTCTTGTGCGGCTCCAGACCGACCATCTCGATGTCTGGCAGATTCACGAGGTTATCTACTACAACGACCCCGAACTGATTTACGCGCCCGATGGGGTTCTCGAAACCCTTACGAAGGCGAAGCAGCAAGGCAAGGTGCGCTTCGTCGGCTTCGACGGTCACAAGCACCCGGCGATTCATCTGGAGATGTTCAACCGTGGCTATGCTTTCGATTCTGTCGAGATGCCTCTCAATCCACTGGACCCAAACTTCCGTAGCTTTGAGAGCAACGTCCTGCCCGTCGCCAATGGGCGAGGAATCGCGGTGCTTGGAATCAAGAGCATGGGCGGTTCCGGCGAACTCATCTCGAAAGGCGCTTTCACGCCGTCCCAGGCCCTCTCATACGCGATGAGCCTTCCGGTTTCCACAACCATCAGCGGCATGGATTCCATGGAAGTCCTCGACCAGAATCTGACGATCCTTCGCGATTTCAAGACGCTGTCCGCCGACCGCATGGAGTTACTTCGCGAGCACGGCAAACAATTCAACGATGGCCGGTACGAGCTATACAAGAGCACAATCAAGTACGACCGGGATCTTGGAAGGAGCCAGCACGGTTATCCCTCATCTGCGGAGCTTCCCGTTTGAGCCAATGAGGATTGGGAGGCGGGGCCCACACCGCTCGACATCCTCAAAAGGAACGCTGAGGATTTTCTAGCCCGGTCAACCGACTCTCGTTGTTCTTTAGCACCAAACTTCATGGCACCAGCATGCGGAATTCGCATCAGCCGATCCATCGTGGAATTGCGTAGCGGCCACTTGTGGGCTGCCGACAACTCTTCCCACGGCGCGTAAGTCTCTATTTCACGTCTGCCCATCGACAGCCGCTATTTCAGAAGACCCGAAGTCAAGTTAGATGCGGAGGCAGCCTCCGACGGAAGGGAGATTTTCCAGAGGCAGCTGCGAAAGAAACCTTTCTCGAGGGTTAGGAGGTCTGCGAAATGAACGGAAAGCAAATTGCTGATGACCCATCGTGACAGAAAAGCTACAACGCGCTTTAGAGTTCCTCTTGGGTTGCTGGCACCGCAAACGCAGTCGGCCGTTCACTATTTCGGGCTGGACGTACGAAGTATGTCTCGATTGTGGAAGCAAGTTTGCGTATGTCCGGGCTGAACTTGGTTTCTCTCTTCAGCCGCAAGAGCAATTGAGCTCAGTAGCCTTTGATGGGCAGAGGCGAGCAGACGCGACCTGTCCCGATCACGCGAGCTAGTCTGGCCCTGAAGGTTTTCGTGACAGTTGGCCAAAATTTGGCCGGATTAGCATCATCAATGCAACGGGCGGCCGTGTGCGATTGCCCGACATTGACTGCAGAGCCTGAAAGACTATAGCGAGTACAACGTTGAAAGGCCGTCACTTAGTGGCTGCGCGAACATTTGCAGAGCGGAAAGCAAATGCCCGATACGACATGGTGCCCGAAACGTTCCCGCCAGAGTGGACTCCCCTCGTGGGGTCGGCGCTACGTCAAGCTTCGCAGTAAATTCGTGATCGGAGTAGGCGAAAGGACGAAGGAATGGGCGAACCAAAACACCGCAGTGATAGTGAGCCCCAAAACAGAGGATGTGCGCCCACATAACGTGCCTTTGCCTCGCCTGATGGAGAAGAGCACTGAAGCGCAGGGTGCCTAGAGGCGGGAAGGGATGATGTAGAAATCGTGTCAAAGCGATCACGCAGCTTGTTCACTCACGAGCCGACCATTTGCGACTCGGAGTGCTGACCTGCAGGGCTTATGAAGCCGGTTTTGGAGCCTAGATACGCCAAGCACCAGAGTTCTCAAGTCACCTTTGTTTTGGTCGGTCGTAACTGACTTCGGGATTGAATAGGGAACGGCATCGTCAAGCGAGACAGAAAGCGAGGCTTGAAAAAAATGTCATTGCTACTGACGGCTAAGAGAAAATACACGCTGATCCTGGTGCTTAGTGCGCAGACCTTTCTCGTAGCTTACGGCTCAGCCCAGACTGTTTTGGTGCCGGAACCGCCGCAGGTGCGGGCAACGAACCATGTCGTATCCTTCACGCTCGACGCGGTGAATGAGAACGGCAGGGATGCCTTCGCTTTCGAGGGAGAGACGGTGGCTCCGGTCATCCGCGTTTCCCCGGGCGACACTCTCAAAATCACGTACATCAACAAGCTGCCAGTGAAGTCCTCAGAGACCTGCGCTGTGAATCCCTGCATGGACATGACGAACTTGCACTTTCATGGGCTCAGCGTCTCGCCTGATGCCCCGCAAGATGACGTGTTAACAATGCTGGCCAAGCCCGGACAGGTGCTGCACTACTCGGTTCGTATACCGCGCGATCATCCGCCGGGCCTATTCTGGTACCACACTCATCCTCATGGCGAGAGTCACCGGCAAGTGCTGGACGGAATGTCAGGAGCCATTGTCATCGAGGGAATGGAACGGTATGTCCCCGAAGTACAGCATCTTCGTGAGCGTGTGATCGTGGTGCGCGGCCGTTCCCTTGAGCATGATCCAAATGCCGATGAACTCAGGAAATATGTTGAAATCCCGTCGAAGACATGCGGCGGTGAAGACGAGGCACCCGAAGAAGTCTTTACCGTAAACGGAGCTCTTCGTCCCCAAATAGAGATCTCGCCGAAAGAGCGGCAGTTCTGGCGCATCGTGAATGCCTCAGCGGACCGCTATTTGGACCTGCGTCTGGATGACGCGTTACTCGAAATCGTAGCGCTGGACGGAATGCCGCTTGCGTATCACGATCCTCAACATCCGACAAGGACTACCAATCACCTGCTGGTGGCTCCCGCGGGAAGGGTCGAAGCGATCGTCACTGGTCCACCGCTCGCCGGACATGCTGCTCTGGGTACGCTTTGCGTAGATACGGGTCCGGCCGGAGATCCCAATCCAGGGATGGTGCTGGCGGATTTGATTGAACCGCATCCAGAGCGGTCCAATCCAGATCACCACAATACAGATTCACATCCTGGGCCAGAACCAGGCGCCGACGCTCGGCCAACGCTCTACAAGCCGATCCACTTGGAGCCTCTGAAGAAAAGTTCGCCGAACTTTACGGTCATCTTTACGGAGGACAAGAACGGCTTCTACATTAACGGCAAGAAGTTTGCGATGGATGCGGAACCAATGACAAGAGTTCGCGTCGGCGGCTATCAGCACTGGCGAATTGTGAATCGAAGCGCCGAACTACATCCTTTCCACATACACCAGGTTCACTTCTTAGCGTATGCAGAGAACGGCGTTCCGCTCGCGCAACCGGCGTGGCTGGATACGGTGAATGTTCCCGTTGGCGGCACTATAGATGTCATCCTGGACTTTACCAACCCCGTCATCAGAGGTATGTCGTTATTTCATTGCCATCTGCTGAATCACGAAGACAAGGGAATGATGGCCAAGGTCCTTTTCAAGTAGACGCCCAGCCGGTTGCGTCGACGGCAGTCCAACCGTTCGTCGCAATTAGGACAGAAATGAACAACATGACCTAGGAGATCGTTGAGGCACCGCCGGCTTTCGCGGCCTTTACGTGCACTTCAATGCAGTAGGGACATTGCGTGGTGAAAGCAACTCCCAATGCGATGAGTTCGATGGTGGATAGGAACGGCTACGCAAGGATGGGCGAAAGGGGCGGCGTGCGCGCCGCGCGACTCGAATACGAATACTCGCTCGCAGCCGAACTCGATCTCGCGTGAACAGTCAGACCTCTGGCGCTCACTCCTCACGAAAGGAGTACAATCCTCGCATTCAAGGATCCTGGCGCGAGCCCCTGGATGGGGTTCTTGAGCGGGACCAGGTGCAACCGAATCGATCTGAATCGCTTCCTGCGCATCGCCATTGGCTTGGTGGCAGCACTCGGCCAAGTCCAGCGGCGTGTTCTGATCCCTAGAAACCGCACTATACTAAAGTCGTCCTTCGCCCTGCTTTGGTGATTACTGGAGGAACGAGGTGATGTGGAACATCTCGATTCACGCCTCCCGCACCTTGCTCCAAGTCTCCGTATTCGCGCTCTGCGCTCTGCCGATGCACGGCCAGACAGCCAACACCGGTGCGATTCGCTGGCACCGTGAGCGACCCCAACGGAGCGCTCGTACCACGTGCTGCTGTGGTCATCAACAACCAGGCCACAGAAGGGGAGCGCGATCTCGCTACAGATGCTGAGGGAATTTTTCGGTCCAATTCCTGCCTCCCGGCAACTATGACCTAACGGTACGTGCGGCAGGATTCGAGCCAGTCATCTTGAATGGTGGCCCCCGAGCAAGGAAGGGAGGGGAAGATGCGCGAATTCCTAATAAAACTGTTCTCGTCCGATTTCATGGGACACGGGTACTGCTATCTGTGGAAGCCGGAAATCGTCTGGCTGCACGCGATCTCGGACAGCACGATCATGTTGTCCTACTATTTGATCCCCTTGGCGCTGGTCTATTTTGTTCGAAAGCGGCGCGATCTGCCCTTTCACTGGATGTTTTTGATGTTCGGTATCTTCATTTTCGGCTGCGGAACCACGCATCTGATGGAAGTCTGGACCCTCTGGCACGGCACCTACCGGCTGGCTGGTGTCATCAAGGCCGTTACGGCGGTGTCATCCGTGGCTACGGCGGCATTGTTCGTACACCTCGTACCGGAAGCCGTCGCTCTCCCGAGCCCGGCTCAACTGCGTGCCGCTAACCAAGACCTCGAAAGGGAAATCCAGGAGAGGCGTCGTGCGCAGCGAGCGCTCCACAGGGCTTACGACGAAGTGGAAACCATGGTGCGGGCACGCACGGCCGAACTTGCGAGAACCAACGAGCAGCTGCAAGCCGAGATCGTGGAACGCAAGCGGGCTGAAGAGAAGTTGCGACGGAGCGAGGAGTTCTTGGCCGAAGGGCAGAGGCTGAGCCACACGGGCAGCTGGGCATGGAGTGTTTCGTCGGGAGAAATCTACTGGTCGGAGGAAACCTACAAGATCTTTGAGTACGAGCGAGGGGTTAAGCCCACGTTGGAGTTAGTATTCCAGCGAGTTCATTCCGACGACAGAGATCTCGTGCGGCAGACTATAGACGGCGCGGCCAACGAAAGGACAAATTTTGATATTGAACATCGTTTACTGATGCCGGACGGTTCGGTCAAGTACCTCCATGTTTTAGCTCACGCGCTGGACCCTTCCTCAGGTGACCTCGAATTTGTGGGTGCCGTGACAGACGTCAGCCAGCGGAAGCAAGCCGACCAGAAATTCCGCGGGCTTCTGGAATCCGCTCCAGATGCAATGATCGTGATGAATCGGCAGGGCAAAATAGTGTTGGTCAATGCTCAAGTCGAGAAGCTGTTTGGGTATCGGCGGGACGAACTCTTGGGGCGAGAGGTTGAGATTTTGGTACCGGAAAAGTTTCGGGGCCCACATCCCCAACACCGCAAGGAGTTCTCCGCCCAGCCTCGGGTGCGGCCGATGGGCGAAGGTCTGCAGCTGTACGGACGACGTAAAGACGGAACGGACTTTCCCGTAGAAATCAGTCTCAGTCCGCTGGAGACGGAGGAGGGCACACTTGTCTCCAGTGCCGTCCGCGATGTCACTGAACGCACACGGTCCGAGGAGGCGTTGCGCGAAACGCAGGCCGATCTCGCACACGTCAGCCGGGTGACCACCATGGGAGAGGTGACGGCCGCCTTGGCGCACGACATCAAGCAGCCGATTTCCGCAACGATCACCGACGCCAAGACTTGCTTGCGATGGCTTGGTCGCGATCAACCCGATCTGGCGGAGGCACGCGAAGCAGCCTCGCGAATCATCAAAGATGCGACGCGTGCGGCCGACATTATTGGCCGGGTCCGCCTGCTCTTCGAGAAGGGCACTCCGCAAAAAGAATTGGTGGATGTAAACGAAGTCAATCGAGAGATGATCGTTCTGCTGCGCAGCGAGGCGAACCGCCACTCAATCTCAATCCGTATAGAGCTCGCTGAGGATCTGCCCAAAGTCATGGCAGACCGTGTCCAACTGCAGCAGGTTTTCATGAACGTCATGCTCAACGGCATCGATGCCATGAAGGGAACCGCTGGCGGAGGTGAGCTCACCATCAACTCACAGCGAGGGGAGAATGAGCAACTTGTGGTGTCGGTCAGCGATACGGGCGACGGGCTGCCTCCGGAGCAGGCGGACCAAATCTTCAATGCCTTCTTTACCACCAAACCTCATGGCACCGGCATGGGACTTCACATCAGCCGATCTATTGTGGAATCGCATGGCGGCCGCCTGTGGGCTGCCGACAACTCTCCCCGCGGGTCAAGGTTTTATTTCACCCTACCCAGCGCGGGCGTGGCGCAGCAGGTTGCGTAGCGCTGATACTGGGCTACGATGCGGCCAGATTCAAACGACCGGTCTCTCGGACGGAGGAGTACCCAACGGCGTCGCACTTGATGAGAAGGGAAACGTGTACGGAACCACGAGTGCCGGCGGCGACCTTCGTGCTTGTACTTACGTTTCAGGTCGCCTAGGTTGTGGTGTCGTGTGCCAGGCATCCGTGAGTTCCACAATCAGTCGCTTATGGCGAGTAAACTGGTGAGACCGATGCTCGGCCTCTAGGTGTTTGTTGAGCGTAGGCCGAGTAAAATGCAATCTGTCCGCAGTCCCGTCGGGAAGTTCAGGACTTCGGCCAAGGCAATGACTGCAAGCAGGTGACGTATTTCAACGCTGGGGAACACGGCGCCAAGCCTCGCCCAAGAGTTGGGTGACACCAGGTGTTTTGTCCTGCCATTTGCTGTGTGAAGCGACGAGTGGTTACGGGATTGGAACCCGGCCGGTTCGAAAAGGGTTCGCGAAAGACGAAATAAAAATAGAAACCATTGACACGGTAAGCCAGCAAAAGATGGAGTCACAGGCTAGAGAAGCCATGACCACAGGAGGACAGGCGTGTCGGACGGCGGACGTTGGTTCCGGTAGTTCAGTTGAAGTTGCAATCCCGCAGGTCTCAATTTCTTGCATTCAATGACTTCCGCTGCGTCAGCCATCCAATCCCACTTTGGCAAGCGCTTTGCATGCGTTAACGCGAGAACGCCAAACGGCGCCGGCCGTAGGGGTTGCACGCAAACGCTCGTTGCATGTGCCGACCCAGGAAATAAGATTACGGAGGAAGTTCAGTGAAACTGAGGATTAGCAAATGGAGTAGTGCCGCGCTGTGCTGCGCAGTCTCCGTCGCCCTTTTAGGCGCGCTTCTGTACGCGGCTTCGGCGGGAACCTCTCATATTCCTATCAACGAGAAAGTCAAAGTCACCGGTGTGATTCTGTCCCGCAGTGGCGACACGATTCAGATCAAAGACAAAAAGTCTGGTCAGCTCGTTGTCGTGAACATCACAGACAACACAAAGATCGAACGCAAGACAGACCATCTGCAGTTCTTTCGCCACGCTGACATGGATGTGACGGCTCTGCTCCCAGGCTTAACGGTTGAAGCTGAAGGCAGGGGCGATGCCAAGGGTCGACTCGAAGCTGCGAAGATATCCTTCAGCCCGGACGAATTCGCACTTGCAGTGGCCGAACAGCAAGAGATCGTGGCGAACCGAAAGGCTGCAAAAGAGGCGGATAGTGCGGCCCAGCAAGGTATGACTGAGGCAGCGAAGGCACAATCCTCAGCAGATCAGGCAGCAGTCTCAGCTAACCGGGCTGATGCAGAGGCACAAATCGGGACTTCAGTCGGTGTCGCGGATGCGACCGCCGCGTCCATGCTGAACAAACGCGTGTCGGAGTTAGACGACTACAAGAACGAGTTCGAGGTTGACGTCTTCTTTGCCAGAGACTCCTCTGTCTTGGACGATAAATCCAAGAAAGACCTCGATAATCTCGGCGACATTGCCAGGTCGCTGGATGGTTACATGATCGAGATCGCGGGATACAGTTCCAACACCTTAAGCAAAGAAGCAGACCAAAAGCTCAGCGAAGAACGGGCGGCAGTAGTCGCACAGTACCTCCGGGAAGTGAAGGACATCCCGATGCGGCGGATTCTTGTGCCGGTCGGTTATGGAGCCACTCATCCGGCGGTCAGCAACAAAGACCCGTATGACCGCGAACTCAACCGCCACGTAGATATCAGAGTTTTAGTGAACCAGAGCCTCGGGCAGGGCGAGTAGGTTGCAACCGAGCCCCGTCGCTGCGGGTCGGGTCGGTGGATTGAGCGTAAGCTTGAGCATCGCGTGGTGAAGGCCTTCAATAACATCTACGCTCAACATCTGATGAAACTTGGTTTACCAGCGGGTACATCGGAGCACGGACAACTGACCAGGAGGGGCTCCCGATGAAAAATCATTCACGATGTCGCGAGCAGGCGAGATGTGCATAAACTGGGAGTTGAAATCTAAAGGGAAAATCCGCCCAAGAAGCGTTAAGCTCTGCGAACCAACTGCAGGTCTGGAGCAACCGTGAACGACGCCCTGTTTCTCCACCGCATTCATTTTGCCTTCACCATCACCTTTCATTACTTATTCCCACAACTGACGATGGGCCTTGCGCCGCTGATTGTGGTGCTCAAGACGCTGGCTATCCGCACTGGCAACGAAGCCTACAATGAATCGGCGCGCTTCTGGACGAAGATTTTCGGCATCAACTTTGCTTTGGGTGTCGTCACCGGCATCCCCATGGAATTTCAGGTCGGCACCAATTGGGCGCAGTTCTCGCGCCTTACCGGAGGGGTTATAGGCCAGCCTCTCGCCATGGAAGGCACATTTTCCTTTTTTCTGGAGTCGGCGTTCCTGGGGCTGTTTCTGTACGGCGAAAAACGCCTGGGGAAATGGGGACACTGGTGGGCTGGCTTCCTGGTGTTCCTCGGGTCATGGATCTCAGGTTTCTTTATCATCGTCGCCGACGCGTGGATGCAGCATCCAGTGGCCTACACGCGCCTGTCCAATGGAGGGTTCAGTGTTTCCAGCTTCTGGGGGCTGTTGACCAACCCGTGGGCGCTGATTCAGTACGCACACAACATGAGCGGAGCCGTGGTCACGGGGGCATTCGTGATGGCGGGTGTGGGCGCATTCTATTTGCTGGATCAAAGGTTCGTGGAAAACGGGCGCATCTTTCTCCGGGTGGGTGTTGTCGCTGGAATCGCCGCTTCCCTCTGGCAGGTGTTTCCCAGTGGCGATCTACACGGTAAGTACATGGTGCGCCACCAACCGGTGACCACGGCAGCCATGGAAGGTCTGTTCAAGTCGCAAACTGGTGCTCCCATCGTCATTCTTGGTCAACCCGACGAGGAACATCAGCGAATCGACAATCCCATCCTCGTGAATAAGGTGTTGAGCTTTCTCGCCTACGGAACAACCACGGCCGAAGTCCATGGCTTGAATGAATTTCCCAAAGACCAGTGGCCGACCAACATTCCACTGCTTTACTTCAGCTATCACATGATGGTTGGACTGGGCACGATTTTCGTTGCTGTGATGGTGCTTGCCGCCTTTCTGCTGTGGCGTAGAAAGCTGTATGTAAGCCCCTGGATGCTTTGGATCATCATGCTCTGTGTGCCCTTCCCCTACATCGCGAATACTGCCGGATGGCTTACCGCGGAGGTCGGACGCCAGCCCTGGCTGGTGTATGGGCTGCTGCGCACCAACCAGGGATATTCCAGCAACGTCATTGCCGGCAACAGCATGTTCACGCTCCTGGGCTATATGGGACTCTATCTGGTGCTGGGAATTCTATTTCTGTTCCTCATACAGCGCGAGATCGGGCATGGTCCGGGGTTAGCCGCGGCCGGCGACGTGCGCTCGCGGGCGCCAATCAGGACGACTTAGGAGTTGCTCGTGGAACCAGTGTGGTTTGTGTTCGTCGCCGTCATGATCATCGCTTATGTCGTGCTTGACGGCTTCGATCTGGGCGCGGGAGTGTTGCACCTGCTGATTGCGCGCACCGAAGAAGAACGGGTGACTGTGATTCGCAGCATCGGTTCGGTGTGGGACGGCAATGAAGTCTGGCTGATTGCGGGCGGAGGAACGCTCTATTTCGCCTTTCCACTGCTCTATGCCTCCAGCTTCAGCGGATTCTATCTGCCGCTCAACATAGTTTTGTGGCTGCTGGTGCTGCGCGGCATCGGAATCGAATTTCGCATGCATATCGAGAATCACGTGTGGCGGTCGCTGTTCGACGGATTCTTTGCCATATCGAGCACGTTGCTGGCGATATTCTTCGGTGCAGCGCTCGGCAACGTGGTGCGCGGCGTCCCTTTGGGAGCGGATCATTTCTTCTTTGAGCCACTGTGGACGAACTTCCGGACTGGCGCCGACACCGGCATCCTCGACTGGTACACCTGTGGGGCGGCGGTTCTTGCCCTTGTCGCTCTTGTGGTCCACGGAGCGCTTTACGTGGCGCTCAAGACAGAAGGAGCGGTGCATGAAAAGTCGTGCAAGCTTGCCCGCCGATTGCAGCCGTTGCTGATCGTACTGACCGCGTTGGGCGTGCCCGTGACCGCTGTCGTGCGTCCGCGCACCATGCATAACTTCAGCGAATATCCGCTGGCTTACGTGATTCCGCTGGCGGTTGCCCTGAGCCTCGCCGCCATGTGGACCTTCGAACGACAGGCGAGGGAGAAGGCTGCGTTTGTGAGTTCCTGCGCATATATCGTAGCCATGCTCGCGGGCGTCGCAGTGGCGCTATATCCTAGCCTGCTGCCGTCCAGCGGCGATCCGGCACGCGACATCACCATCTACAATGCCGCCACGGGCGAGTATGCCTTACGAGTGGGGCTTATTTGGTGGGCGTTGGGGATGGGCCTCGCTTTCAGCTACTTCGTTTTTGTGTATCGGATGTTTCGTGGCAAGGTGCGTCTGGAACAGGGGCATGGATACTAAGAAGTCGAATGCGGCTCGGTGTGAAACCGATACTCAAACTGGCAAATTCAGGGTTCGCTTTAAAGACGTTTTGATTTCGATAATCAGATGCATCGATCTGATGCACGCAATCGGGGTCTCTTGGCAAGGGCCAGTTGTTGGTTCGAAACGAACAACTCGAACGGACTATGGTATCAAGCATACCTGTCCGAGAGATTGGGCTGTCGCTTGACAAATCAATCATCGAAGTCGAAGAATGAGTCTATCCATTCTTGAACGGATGCGGAGGTCCCTCGATGCCAACGTCCCGTAGGGATTTCTTCAGGGTAGCAGCCGTCGGCGGGGTCGCCGTTACCATCTTCGGATTTGACCTCAAGCCTGCCTACGCCCAGCTCAAAGAGTTAAAGATTGCGCGCGCGAATGAGACGCGCTCGACCTGCCCCTATTGCGCGGTAGGTTGCGGCGTCCTTATCTATACGATTGGCGATCGCGCGAAGAACGTCACGCCGCAGGTGATCCACGTCGAAGGCGATCCCGATCATCCCACCAACCGCGGAACGCTGTGCCCGAAAGGCTCTTCGCTCGAACAGGACATGCTCAACCCCCGGCGGTTGACCAAGCCGCAAGTCCGGCGCCCGGGTGCGACGGAGTGGGAGGACATCTCCTGGGATAACGCCCTGAACGAGATTGCGCACTGGGCCAAGAAGACACGCGACGACACGTTCCTGGAGAAGGACGCGAACGGGCACACTGTGAACCGGTGCGAAGGCATTTCGTTCATCGGTGGCTGCACGGATACGAATGAATTCAATTATCTGGTCGTCAAGACCATGCGCAGCCTGGGGGTCTGCTACCTGGAAAACCAGGCTCGGGTTTGACACGGGCCTACGGTCTCCAGTTTGGGGCCAACATTCGGACGCGGGGCGATGACCAATGGCTGGATCGACATCAAGAACACCGACATGATGTTGATCATGGGCGGCAATCCCGCCGAGAACCATCCTTGCGGATTCAAGTGGGCGATGGAGGCCAAGCGCAACCGCAACGCCAAGCTGATCTCCGTAGACCCGCGATTCACACGTACGTCTTCAACCGCCGACCTCTTCCTCCAAATTCGCGCCGGCACCGACATTGCGTTCCTCGGTGGCCTAATCCGTTATGCGATCGAAAACAATCGGATCGCCAAAGAATATCTCGTCAACTATACCAATGCCGCGTTTATCGTGAAGGAAGGCTTCAAGCTTCCGGACGACGGGCTTTACTCGGGATTTGATTCCGCGGCGGGTACCTACGATAAATCCACCTGGAATTATGAGGCGGTCGGAGACTGCAGCAGCAAGGCGGGCACCGCCGCCGCGCATTCCTGCGACGCAGCTGAACCCACGCCTGGCCGGCCAGCAGGATCAGCACCGCCACCCTCTCTTCCTCCCAATGTCGCATACGATCTGACCCTCCAGCATCCGCGGTCTGTTTTCCAACTGCTGAAACAGCAGTATTCGCGCTACACACCGGAAACGGTGGAGCGCATCACGGGGATCCCGAAGGACCAGTTCCTGAAGGCTGCCGACTTGTTTACTTCCGTCCGCAAAGACGGCGACATGAAGAAAGTCGCGACCATCATCTACGCGGTGGGCTGGACTCAGCATTCGTTCGGAACACAGATCATCCGCACGGCAGCGATGATCCAACTGCTGCTAGGGAATGTCGGAAGAGCGGGCGGCGGCGTGAACGCGCTGCGCGGCCATTCGAATATTCAGGGCGCCACCGACATGGCCGGGCTGTATGACTCTCTGCCGGGATATCTCAAAGCACCTGTCCCCGCCGACACGGATTTGGCCACCTATCTGAAGCGCACCACGCCGGGATCGTCCAAACCCTCGCCCTGGGCTTCGATGAACTACTACTCGAACACTCCGAAATTCGTGGTGTCGCTGCTTAAGTCACTGTATGGCGATGCCGCGACAAAACAGAACGGATTTGCCTTCGATTATCTGCCCAAGGTCGACCGCGATTATTCGTGGACCCACATCTGGGACGACATGTACAACGGCAAGGTCAAGGGCATGATGGCGTTCGGAATGAACGGCGTGATGGTCGGTCCGGATACAAACAAGAACATCAACGCGCTGAAGAAGGCCGACTGGCTAGTGGTGGGCGAAATCTATGCAGATGAGACGAGCGAGTTCTGGAGAGCTCCGGGCATTACGACAGATGAACAGAAGAACATTAGGACAACGGTTTACCGGTTGCCGTGCGCGGGCTTTGCGGAAAAAGACGGGAGCATGACCAACTCGGCCCGCTGGGTGACGTGGAAGTATGCTGCCGTTCCGCCTCCTGGAAATGCGCGGCTCGATCAAGACATCCTGGCACAGATCTACCTGGGCGTCCGGGATTTGTACAAGAAAGAGGGCGGAAAATTCCCCGACCCGATTTTGAATTTGAATTGGGCCTACGCAGACGCGGCCCACCCGCCACTTTCCCAAGTAGCCATGGAGCTAAACGGTAAGGCCCTCGCGGACCTGACTGATCCGGCGACAGGACAAGTTGTCAAGGCCGGCCAGCAGTTACCCGGTTTTGCGTGGCTAAAAGATGATGGAACCACGATGTGCGGCAACTGGATTTACTCCGGTTGCTGGACGGAGGCGGGAGCCCAGATCCAGAGGCGAGGCACGGAAGATCCATCCGACTTGGGAGTTTATCCCAACTGGTCATGGTCTTGGCCTGCTAACCGGCGTGTGCTTTACAACCGCGCTTCCTGCAATCCGGATGGAAAGCCGTGGGATCCTGAGCGGAAACAGGTGTGGTGGAACGAAGCGGCGGGAAAATGGGTGGGCAACGACGTGCCGGACTTCAAACCGGATTCGCATCCCAAAGATCACATGGGACCGTTCATTATGAATCCGGAAGGCATCGGGCGATTATTCGCTCCGATCGGTGTTCTTGCGGACGGCCCGTTCCCAGAGCACTACGAGCCCATCGAAAGCCCGATCAAGAATCCGCTGCACCCCGACCAATCGAACAATCCGCTGGTCAAAAAGTTCACCACACCATACGACAAGTTTGGCTCGCCGGAGGAATACGGCATCGTCTGCACTACCTACCGGCTGACCGAGCACTATCACTACTGGACGAAAAATAATCCGATGAATGTCCAACTGATCCCCGAGCCGTTCGTGGAGATTCCAGTGGAGCTTGCGGACGAAAAGGGAATTCGCGGAACGGACAAGATCAAGGTCATCAGCGCGCGTGGAACCTACATCGCGAAGGCCTTTGTCACTCGCCGGCTGAAACCCATGATGATCGACGGCAAGAAGGTTTATCAAATAGGACTGCCGATTCACCAGGGCTTCCGCGGGATCACCGAAGATGAAGGAAGAGACGCGCGGACGCCGGCAAACCTTCTGACGCCCGCAGTTACCGACCCGAATGCCCATACTCCTGAATCCAAGGGCTTCTTAGTGAAAGTCGAGAAAGCCTAGGGAGCCACTATGAGCCAGGCCGCAACAGAGCTAATCCGCATTTCCGGTCACGCCGGGACCGTTCCGGGCGCTGGGCTGAACCGTGAATTCCAAGTTTGCAAGCTGGTAGATACCACCACGTGCATTGGCTGCAAAGCATGCGAAGTCGCTTGCCTGGAATGGAACGGTTATCCGTTTAGCGAAACCACCTTCAACAACACCTACCAGACGATGCCGGAAACGGCATGGAATTACTGGAATCTGATCAAATTCAACGAGCACCAGCGCGAAGACGGCACCCTGATGCTGCTGATGCGCAAAGACCAGTGCATGCACTGTGAAGACCCAGGCTGCCTCGCCGCCTGCCCGGCGGACGCCGCCATCGTCCAGTATGCGAACGGCATCGTCGATTTCCAGGAGGCCAATTGCATCGGTTGCGGCTATTGCATGACCGGTTGCCCGTTCAACATTCCGAAATTCGATCCTCCATCGCGCAAAGTCTTTAAGTGCACGCTGTGCAACGACCGCGTGTCGGTGGGGCTCGAACCAGCCTGCATTAAGGCCTGCCCTACGGGCTGCCTGCATTTTGGGACGAAGTCGGAAATGAAGGAATTGGCGGAGACTCGTGCGGGGCAACTTCGCGAAAATTCCGGATTCCAGGATGCGGGAGTCTACGATCCGGCCGGGGTGGGTGGAACCCACGTGATCTACGTCTTGCACGATGCCAAGAATCCGGAGTTGTACGGCGGACTTCCGAAGGATCCGCGGATCCCCTGGTCGGTACGAGTATGGAAAGCGCCGCTGAAGTGGCTGGGCAATGTGGCCATCGTAGGCGGCATTATCGGCATGGCATTGCATTACATGCGATTTGGCCCCAAGAAAGAAGAAACGATTCCGCGCAAAGCTGACGAGGGGAGGCGAGTATGACAACCGACGCGGTTTCGCGCCCGAGTGCCGCCAGCCAAAACGACGAAAAGATCGTCCGCTACACGTTTGGCGAGCGCGTGAATCACTGGGTCGGCGCGCTCTCGTATACCTACCTGCTGATGACCGGCCTCGCGTTCTGGTCGCCCTATCTATACTGGCTGGCGGCGGTCGTGGGAGGCGGTCCGACAGCGAGATTCTACCATCCCTGGTTCGGATTGATTTTTACGGCGTCACTCTTCTGGACGTTCAAAGAGTGGCGGGGAGACATGAAAATTGAAGACGCTGATCGCGCCTGGGCGAAGGCGATCCCGGATTACATACAGAACGAGGACGACAAACTCCCGCCGGTCGGCCGGTTCAACTATGGACAAAAGCTCTTCTTCTGGGGAATTTTCTACAGCGTGATTCTTTTGCTGCTCTCCGGTGTCGCCTTATGGTACACAGAAGCTCTGCCATGGAGTCTGCGCTTCGTTCGCTACGCCGCGATTCTGATTCACGCGAGCGTCGCGCTCATCACGATTGGATTGTTCCTGATTCACGTGTACATGAGCGCCATCCTTGAAGAAGGCAGCTTTGGTTCCATGATCCACGGGTACGTCACACGAGCGTGGGCGTGGACGTTCCATCGTACATGGTACTACGACATCACCGGCAAACCCCGACCCCTGCGATGAACGATGCGAAGTGGGATCGCCGCATTCACCGCGCCAACGAACTAGCCTCGTCTTACCCGTTCGCCGCAGAAGGGCTGCGTTATTACACCCGCGTGGCAATATTTCAGAAGAGTGCTTACAGCGAAATCCAGAAAGCCCTCGCGAATTCGCCGCGTATTTCCTCGGATCGCCCTCTGCGAGATGAATTGGATTTTTTCCTCCTTCTCCCGACGTTTCCGGGATTTTTGTCGCTAATTCGGGAGATTGCGCCTGCTCCCCTTGCCCAAGCCGCCGCCACTTTGGCCCTGAAAGGATCCGCGGCATGGCAACGCGCGATTGAAGACTTCTGGTACAGGGGTTCGGAACTAGCTGGCTCAGAAGGTGTCGAGCGGGACCAAGCCTTCGATCAATGCGCTTCGTCCTCATCCGACCGGGCGCTCGCGTGGATTTTTCTTCAACCGTACGCGGAGTATCTAGCGGATCACCGCGAAGTCGCGATTGTGGATGGAACTCCATCCACGTGCCCGCTTTGTGGCGGCAAGCCTGCCGTCGGCGTATTGCGGAGCGAAGGCGACGGCGCAAAAAAATCGTTGATTTGCATGCTTTGTGCGCACGAATGGCTTTTCCGAAGAATCTATTGCCCGGCGTGCGGAGAAGAAAGAGAACCGCAGATGGCATTTTATTCGGCGCCCGAGATCGCGCACGTCCGAGTAGATGTCTGCGACACTTGCCACACCTATCTGAAGAGCATTGACTTGACGAAAACGGGACTGGCGGTTGCCGTCGTAGATGAACTGGCGACCATACCTTTGGATCTGTGGGCACGCGAACATGGGTACGAGAAACTACAAATCAACCTGCTAGGAACCTGACCATAATTTCTGGAAGAACTTCAGCACCAAAGAGTTCGCGTCGACGGTCTGACATCTTGAGAGTTTAGAGTTTCCATATCCAATTGAAACCTCGAAGCGACAGGTAACGGACAGTCGGCGATCCAGAAGCAGTCCAATCCGTTGCCAGAGCAAATGCTCCGCTGTTTGGAAAGGCTCGGATCTCCAGTGTGAAAGAACTAGAAGCCCAGTTCGCTCAATCCTGGGTGATCATCGGGACGGCGCCCGAGCGACCAGTGATATTTGCGATCTGATTCCGAGATCGGGAGGTCGTTGATTGAGGCAAACCGTGTGGACATGAGACCGTCGTCATTGAACTCCCAGTTCTCATTCCCATAGGACCGATACCAGTAACCCGAGTCGTCGTGCCATTCGTATGCGAAGCGCACCGCGATACGGTTTCCGGTGAACGCCCACACCTCCTTGATGAGCTTGTAGTCCAACTCCCTAGCCCACTTGCGAGAAAGGAAGGCAATGATTTCGCTTCTCCCGTTGATAAACTCCGAGCGATTCCTCCATCGTGAATCGAGCGCGTATGCCAGAGCGACTTTTCCCGGGATCGCGAGTGTTCCAACCATCCTCGGCGAGGCGTACTTTTTGAACCGCACTTTCGTGGGTGAAAGGAGGTAGAGGGGGGCGTGTTGTCATCGCTGCAGTTGCCATTTTTGTTCTCCTTGGTTGAACGAAACAACTCCATCGCTGTTTGATCCTTCGAGTCTGACAGCCATACGCGTTTCTCTTCGTTCTATAGATTTCTAACAACTGTCGACGAAAGGGTGCTTCGTCATCTCTTCATGAACTCATTCACTATCGAAGCCATCTCATCGGCTTTGGTATCGAACGCGAAATGGCCTGCGTCGAGTATGTAGACTCCGCGCTCGGTACGCCCTTGTGATAGCGTTCCGGTTCGCCAAGATCAAAGGAGAGATCGTGCTTGCCCCAGAGGACCAGGAGCTTTGGCTGCGTCGTCTGCATCCATGCCTGCCACTTTGGATAGGCCTCGACATTAGTGCGATAGTCAAAGAAGAGGTCGCTTTGAATCTGTGCCTGCCCTGGCGCATTTGGAAATGCGTATTCATCGGTCCAAAGGTCCGGATCATACAGCTCAATCTTCGGATCATCTCCGACATGGCGCGTCCGCGTTGTCGCGAGCGACAGCAGGTTTTGGCGCAACGCTTCTTCATGAGAAGGCCGATCCTCCCAGAATGCCCGCCGCGTTGCCCAGCTCGCGCCCAGTCCTTCGTTATGCGCCACCGCGTCCTGAACAATAAGAGCCTCAATGCGATCTGGATGCTCCAAGGACATGCGAAAGCCTACAGGGCCGCCGTAATCCTGCATGTAAAGTATGAAGCGCGAAAGCCCGACTGCTTCGGTGAGGTGATTCATGATGGATCAATCAACCTCGGATCAGTTGGAGGATCAAACCGTTTTTGCATCGTTGTTGGATCGACCATCACCTGCCTCGTGAGCAGCTTCGAAGTAGAAGCAGGCTGTGCCATGATTAACAAGCTTCACCGTAACCGGGGACTCGAGGGGAGGTGTTTTATGCGCGAGCAAAATTCAGCGACAACTATGAACCGTCGGGAGATGCTCAAGCTTTCAATGGCTGCCGCATTGATTGGGACAACTACCATTCCCGACAAAACTCAAGCAATGCAAACTGTCTCCATGAAGGCGATATCTTTGCCCCTCTTTGCCCAAACGGCCGCCGAAGCCGTCGGAGGATGTCACGTCGAAGCTTTTTTCCTGGCTTTGTGCAGACTGAAGTTCGCACCAGCGGAGCCACCATCCCTGTTTTTCACAAAGGCGACGGACCACCGGTGCTCCTTTTGCATGGATACCCCGAAACTCACGTTACCTGGCACAAAGTGGCGCCGAGACTCGCCGAGCGGTTCTCGCCACGGCCAAAGTTGTATTGTTCTACGCGCAAAATCACCACGAGCAGATCAGCTGGGGGTGATCCCGTGAACCCGAGCAAAAACTGGCAAGCTCTCCGGGCCTTGGTTGGTTCGCACCACCAAAGTCTACTCGGGCATGGGAGCCGACATTGTCATGGAATCATTAGTACTCAAAAGCATTCAGGGAGCGACGATCGTTTTGGGAGCATTGGCAGCTACAGAGGCTCACGCTGCCATACCTTCATCCATCCAGAGCTTAAATAGAGCCACTTGGCCTTTTGGCCAAGGCTCGTCGCAAGGCATGCTGCCGTTTTCCAACGTGGCATAAATCGCAGGCGCCTTCCCTTTGACCTCCTCGTAGGAAGAGAGGTCTAATCCGAAATCCTTCATCGTGTCCACATCCTTTTCACGAAAAAGTGGCCGGATATCCTTAGCGAAACTCAGGTTCATATATTTTTGTCTCCATTCGAGGAATGGATTATAGGCGATGACCGATGAATGGCACTCAAAATCCGATTGTTACCGTTTGGCGGGACCTTCGAGTCCTACCTGACGACGAGAATTAGAGCACGTGCGAGTCTTGGTTGGAGATTCTGGTGAGTTGTCCCGGAACGATTGTCACACACCGAAGCAGACCACGGTCGTGACTGCCGTGCGGTAGCCCCTTACGAGTCCTGGTTTAAAGTCGGTAGATTCTAGATCCGCCATTCTTTCATGGAGGCGCAAGAAGGCTAGCCTCGTCTCTAACGCAGCCGCTCTCACAGAAGAGGTCCTTGCCGCAAACCGGCGACGTTAATCGCCAAGTGGCGGGGAAGCTTTCGAAAACGCTCCCGAATTTGGCTGAGGGCTTCCAGTTCTCTTCATAAGAACTATGGTCCAAACATGGTCCACGAATTGGTGTGAACCGCTACCTTGTACGCTTTTGGGTGCCACCCGCATCGCGTATTTTCAATCGGTTACTCGTTAACCGGATTCTTTCACGGCGATAGCCCGAATCCGTAACGCTCTACTTCGACCCAAGAGTTTCACAGACCGCGATCACAATCACAGCACCTCTCTAAAGCGACCGTTCGCGAGATCCGGAATCTGGAAACATTGTCCCAGGCGTGTTCACGCCCGTGCTCGCCAAACACTCGAAGTCGTTCTCGCTCATCGACTGCGTGTCGGTGGAGTAGACAGGATGCAGCGGAACTTCGAGCCCATGCGGAAGCAGGTCGAGGCGTGGCAGCAAAGCGAACTCACCGACGTCAGCGCGAAAGTAGTTATTTATGAGGCGTTCGTCGAAGGCAAACTGGAAGCTCCCAAACACCTTGCGCGGACGGTCCATGATCTCTACTTCGATCCGTTATGCTTTCGAAAGCATAATGGCTCTAATGCAGAGTGTATTGTTACGCAGAGTCATGCCACTTGAGACCTTGTTGGCCGTCATTTTCGAGATTTTTTACCCTGCATAATGGAGCACAACTTCAGCGAGTCGGTAGCCTCGAAACGTCTCG
>Ga0307476_10000218_pt1 | contig 54819 bp, 49 predicted proteins | sample atmos_gasesECM2C_2_FD_203314 | JGI IMG/M metagenome (GOLD analysis project Ga0307476, IMG submission 203314) | Hardwood forest soil microbial communities from Morgan-Monroe State Forest, Indiana, United States - atmos_gasesECM2C_05 | ecosystem: Environmental > Terrestrial > Soil > Temperate... | reverse complement strand
ATGACCGGTTGGCCGACGAGCGTGCGCGGGCATCGAAGTCTCTATGACTTTCTCAAGCCCGACGAGCCGAACATGCTCCGCTACCTGCGCCAAGCGGGATACGACGTGTTCCTCTACGGCAAGAACGACGTCCTCGCCCCGGCGACGTTTGCCGACAGCGTCACCGAGTGGCGCAATCCCCGACCGCCGGCGGCGGAGTTCGCCGCGATCGACAAGCCGCAGTTCCCCACCACCATGCTGCTTCCGCCGCTCGGCGACCGTCGCAGCACGGTGGATTACGCCGTCATCCAGCTCGCCATCAGGGTGCTGGAACGCCGCCAGACCGAGCGGCCCTTTTGCCTCTTCCTGGCGCTCTTCGAGCCGCATCCGCCGTACACCATCGCGAGAGACTTCTATGATCTCTATCGCGCCACCGAGGTCGCGCGTCCCGCTGCGCCTGGACTGCCACGCCGCCCGCGCTTTCACAAAGCGCTGCGCGAGATGAGCGGCCTCGGACAGGTAACCGACGCCCAGTTCCGCAAGCTTCGGGCGGTCTACTACGGCAAGGTCAGCTACTCCGACTGGCTGCTTGGCGAGCTGCTCGAAGCGCTCGATCGCAGCGCGCACTCGAGCAACACGGCCCTCTTCGTGTGCTCGGACCACGGCGACTATACGGGCGACTACGGTTTGGTGGAGAAGTGGCCTTCGGGTCTCGAGGATTGCCTGACCCATGTGCCGCTCCTTGCACGCATTCCGGGCGGTACTGCGGGAAATGTCTCGCACGAGCTGATCGAGCTTTTCGACCTCATGCCGACAGCTCTGCAACTGGCCGGCACGAAGGCGACGCATACCCATTTCGCGCGCAGCCTCATGCCGCAGCTCAATGGCCGGCTCGGGGATCCGGCGCGTGCCGCGTTCACTGAGGGTGGCTACAACACCTACGAGCCCCAGGCGTTCGAGCCCGTCATCGAGGGACTCTATAACCCGAAGACCCGATTACAGAACGAGCAGCCCGAGACCGTGACGCGCTGCGCCGCCGTGCGCACCTCGCGCTACAAGTACATCGTGCGTCCCAACGATCAGAGCGAGCTCTACGATTGCGCGCACGATCCGCTCGAGGAAAACAACCTCTTTGGTGAGCCGGCCATGCGCTCCGTCCAAGCCGAGCTTCAGGTGCGCCTGACCAACTGGTACGTCGATACGACCGGGGTGCCGCCCCCGCAGCGCGATCCGCGCGGTGCACCGATCCTGGATCGTCCGGCCGAGCTCAACCATGTGTCGCCGCTCGAGGAACTCCTCGACCATTGATGTGTTGATCATTGACAGCTGAGCTCGAGCGAGTCGCGGCTTAGCTGATCACACGCCGGCACGGTCCTACGTCTGTTGCCGGCTCTTGGCCGATATCCGTCACCGCGCCATCCGCTTACCTTGCAATCCGTCACTTCGTGGAAGGATCCGCCATGACAAACGCCCCGCGCACGCTCATGTTGCTCTCGTTAGCCATCGGTCTCGGCGGCCTGGTCGCCTCCGCAGCCGCGCAGACCGCAGACGCGCCCAGCACCGAGACTCAACCGGGGTCTCATGACGGTGCGGATGGGGCTCTTGCCGAGCGCGTGAAGGCCGCGCTGGCCGGCGATCAGAAACTGCTGAGTCGCCACATCGAGGTATCAGCCAAGCAGGGGGTTGTGCACCTTGGAGGCTTCGTCGAGTCCGACGGGGATCTGAAGCGGGCGTTACAGGACGCGAAGTCCGTGTCGGGCGTCTCGTCGGTCGACAATGAGATGGAGCTCAAAGGCCCGCCGAAGACCGGCCCGCATTGATTCGCCCCGCGTCGGCCGTGACCGGCAGGCGCGCCGGCTTCAGGTAAAAGTCATACTGGCGCAGGCACGCGCTCAGGAAGCGCCTGCCGCTGTAGCCGGCCTGTCGCAGCACTGCGCGCTGTGTCAGCCACACGACGCTTGCCGTCATCACGAGGAAGAGACGGTGAGCGAAACGTAGCCAGCCCCGCATCGCAACCGGGCGGCCGGTGCGCAGCGCGAGCAGCAGGTACGATTCGAATCCCACGTGGGCGAGCTCCTCGCAAACCAGCGTGCGGCACAGCAGCTTCAGACGCTCGCATTCCGTGACCTTCTCGAGAGCACGGTAATACAGAATCCCGATGAGCTCCGCCGTGATCAGCACGTGAAGGTACAGCTCGAAGCCCGCAACCCTTCTCAGTCGACGGAATGCTGCGTCCGTCCAGTCACGCCTCTTGAGCGCGATCCCGTGGTCGAGCATGAAGCCCGCGAGGAGTGCCGCGTGATGCTGCTCCTCGGCAATGAATAGCTGCACGATCCGCGCGAGCGGGGGTTGCCGGCGGGTACACGCGAAGCGATCGGCGGCGCGCTGCAACGTCGCGCCCTCGGACTGTTCGCCGAGCTGAAAGGTCGCGATGGAGCGTGCGATCAGCGATCGCTCCGCCGTGCTCAGGACGTCAGGGACGCCGGACGGCAGTGTGCGCGGATGCTGCGCGTGGTATTCGAAGTGATTCAGCCAGATCCCGAGCTCATCGAAAGACATGGACCGCCCTCCGGGTTGACACTCAGGATTCTGGGTTTGTGACGAGATGAGCCCGTGGCGGAATAGTGGCGAATTCGGGCACTCCCATGACTTGCATGCCTGTTTCGGCGGCCCTCTCGAACCCCAGCTCGAGCTCGGCGCATCGAGAAGATTGCCGCCACCGCCGGTAGGACCTGCGACCAAGTCAGCGTCAGATATCTCCGACACAATTTCTGGTCGAACGGCAGTTGTTAGCGGGCACGCGCCACGGCACATTCAGTGCAAGTTCCACGGGACCGTCTCAGGAGGCGACGTTGAGGCGCGCGCGGCCTTGGTCCGCACTCGGACTCGCAGTGGCTGCCACGGCAGCGGCGGCGGGGCTGAACCTCCTGATCGAGCCGCTTACCGGCGCTCGGTATCCCTTCCTGCCGTTCTTTGCCGCCGTGCTCGTGGCCGCTCTCTATGGGGGCCTGGCCGGAGGCATGTCGGCGGTGGTGCTGTCGAGCCTGGCAGTCGATTTTCTCTGGATGGCGCCTGTCTGGCGGCTCACGGTGTCGACGGTCGCCGACCAAGCGTCTCTCGCGATGTTTGTCCTGATCGGCACCGCGATCGTCATTCTTGCGGCACGCTTGAGACTGGCGGTGGAGGAGACGTCGCAGACCCGCCATCACCTGCAGACCATCACGGACGTGATGGCGTCCGGAGTCGCGCGCTTCGGCAGAGACTCGCGGTTTCTCTGGGCAAGCAAGCGCTACCTCGAGTTCCTCGGGCATTCGGCGGATGAAGTGGTCGGCCGGACGATGCCTGAGGTACTTGGTGCGGAGTCATTCGAGGCTCTGCGCCCCTATGTCACACGCGTACTGGCGGGCGAGGCGGTCACGTTCGAGCAGGCGGTGGCGCTGCCGAATCGCGAGTGGGGCTGGATCCTCACCGCCTACACGCCGCAGACCGACCGCAACGGCGAAATCGACTCCTGGGTCGCGGTGATAACCGATATCACTCATCGCAAGCTTCTCGAGCAGATGCTGCGCCAGGCAGATCAGCGCAAGGACGAGTTTCTCGCCACGCTCGCACACGAGCTGCGCAATCCGCTGGCGCCGATCCGCTACTGCGCACACCTGCTGCAGCGGGACTTGGGAGCTTCCGTGCTGCAGCGAGCCCGGGAGACCATCGAGCGCCAGGTATCGCACATGGCGCGGCTGCTCGATGATCTTCTCGACGTGAGCCGCATCACCCGCAACGCCATAGAGCTGAAACTCGAGCTCGTCGATCTGCGACCTGCACTGGAGCATGCGGTGGAGATCGCACGTCCGGCGATCGACGGCGCTCATCACCGTCTCACCATCTCAGTCCCCGCCGAGTCGCTCTGGGTGCGCGCCGACCGCACTCGCATTACCCAGATCCTCGGCAACCTGCTGCAGAATGCAGCGCAGTACACCGAGCCGGGCGGTCACATCGACGTACATCTCGACGCGGAGCCGGATCACGCTGTCATACGCGTGCGCGACTCGGGTGTCGGCATCCCACCCGAGCAGCGTGAGCAGATATTCGAGCTCTTCTCCCAGATACATCCTCGAGGGTCCGGGCGGTATGGCGGACTCGGCATCGGGCTGGCGGTCGTGAAGCGCCTGGTGGAGCTGCACAACGGCCGTATCGCCGTCGCAAGCGCGGGGCTCGGAGAAGGAAGCGAATTCTCGGTGCGACTGCCGCGCACGATGGCGCCGGTGTCAGCGGAACGTACGGCGAATGTCACCCGACTTCATGGCGGCACCCTCCGGGTACTGATCGTGGATGACAACGCGGACGTGGTCGACAGCCTGGCGGCTCTCCTGCGCCGCAGCGGCTACCTCGCTCATACCGCGACGGACGGAGCCAGCGCGCTGACCTTGGCCGAGACGATTCACCCGGATGTCATCGTCCTGGACCTGGGGATGCCGCAGGTCAACGGTTACGCCGTCGCGCATACGTTGCGGCGCCGGCCAGGGGGCGGGGACATCCTTCTGATCGCGGCAACGGGCTGGGGAAGCAAGGAGGATCGCCTGCAGACTCGCGAAGCCGGTTTCGATGCGCACCTGACGAAGCCGCTGAACCCCGACGAGCTGATCCGCTTGATCGAGTCGCGTGCCTCCCGCTCAGGCGATCAGTGTGACGGTCAGGTAGACGACGAGGATCACCAGATGCACGGCGCCCTGGAGCTCGGTCGTACGGCCGGTCGACAGGCTCATCGTGCTGACGAGCAACGACAGCACGAGTAGCACCGTTGCCTTGCCGTCGAGCCCCAATGCCAGGGGCCAGCCGGCGATGACGGAGACGAGCGACAGCACGGGAATTGTGAGCGCGGTCGAAGCCAGCGCCGAGCCCAGCGCCAGATTGAGGCTGCTCTGCAGCCGATTCGCGAGCGCGGCGCGCAGCGCGGCCGCCGCCTCCGGCAACAGCACGATCGCCGCAACCAACACACCGACTGCCGCCTCGGGCGCTCCCGCTGCGATGACGACCCGCTCGAGAGACGGGGCGATCGCGTGCGCGAGCAGCACGATCGCACCCAGGGAGGCGACTAGCAGCACAGCGCTGGCGGTGGTCATCCGTGCGGAGGGCGGCGTCGCCCGCTCACCGGCGCTCTGCTCCGAGGAGGCTGCAGGGTCGAAATAAGCGCGATGCCGGATCGTCTGGAACTGGATGAAGACGAGGTACAGAAGGAATGAGACCGATGCCACGATGATCAGCTGGCCGCGCGAGTAGTACGGGCCCGCCACGGTGGTGGTGAAATTCGGCAGCACCATCGTCAGAGTCGTGAGTGCGGCGAGCACTGCGAGCGTCGAGCTCGCCGCGCGCGTCTCGAACTGCTGCTCATGATGACGGATACCACCGAGCAGCAGCGAGAGACCGACGATGCCGTTCAGGATCAGCATGATGGTCGCGAAGATCGTGTCGCGCATCAACCCCTCTGCGCGCGCGCCACCGGCCATCATCAGTGAGATGATCAGGGCCACCTCGATCACCGTGACAGAGAGCGCCAGAATGAGCGCCCCGAAAGGCTCACCCACTCGCAGCGCGACCACCTCGGCGTGATGTATCGCGGCGATGATCGCTGCGATCAGGGCTGCAACGAGCACGACACTGAAGTAGCCGCCCAGGCCGGCGCCGAGCAGCGCCAGCCATGCTGCCAGAGGAGCAATCCAGGTCCAATGCGGGTTGCGCGCGCTGTGAGCCACGGCCTGCGCAGCGCTCACTTGTGGAGGTCGTCGATCCAGCGGATCAGCTCGGGAGTCTCGACGACCTCGATGTCCAGATTGACCACGAGGCCCTGCTGTCCGCTGCGTGCCAGCACGCAGCGCAGCTCGAGATTATCGCTCGCGTTGATCTCCTGATGGGGAACGTACGGCGGCACATAGATGAAATCGCCCGCCTCCGCCTCCGCGACGTACTCCAGGCGATCGCCCCAGCGCATCCGGGCAATCCCGCTCACCACGTAGATCACGCTCTCGAGATCGCCATGGTGATGTGCACCCGTCTTCGCTTTGGGCTCGATCGTGACAGTACCCGCCCACAGCTTGTTGGCACCCGTGCGCGCAGTGGTCACGGCGGCGCGCCGATGCATACCGGGTGTCTGCGGAGTATTGGAATCGAGCTCACCTGCGCGAATGATTCGCACACCGTTCGATCGCCAGCGACGCAACTTGGTCATGGGCTGTCAGATCAGGGTATGAATTCGCGCGGCTCGTCCCGGCGGCACTCTTTGATGTGCCGGGGCTCCTGCCATTTGCCGCGAACCCGCCAGCAGTCCTGAAACACCGAGCAGTAACAGAATTCGATGTCCCAGCGGTCCGAATCCTTCGCAAGCACCGTCCAGATATCCGAGTTCTCGGCCGTCTTCGGAATCCGGAACACGAACTGCTGCTGGCCTCCAGGGATGAAGCGCGTCGGAATCCGATTCCACGTGAGGTGGAGGACGCCCTTGGCCTTAGCCGCCTGCTCAGCTCCAAGCGACGCTGAGATCAGCTCGCTGAGCGAGCGCACATCCCGTCCGCTCACCTTCACGTGCAGGCTTTCCTCGTGGGCCGGACCCACGCCGCGGTTGAGAAGGTCCAGTGAGAGCACGTCCTTGTCGTCCGGGGTCACGGTACTGAAACCGCCCTGCATGTAGGGAATCGAGTTGGCCTCGACGAGCATCTTCATGACGTGTCCGTGGTATATGGCGAGCGCGATCGAGCTGATGGACGTGACCAGCGCGGTGACGGCGATCACCAGATCGAGCCAGCGTGGCAGTCCACCACCATGCCCCACATGCGGCTGATGTATGTCTGGTGCCTCCAGGGAGCGCCTCGCTGGCTTGCCGAATCTCGGTGGAAGGATCGAGTATAGACGGTACCGGCAGACGATGCTGCGTAGCGCGCGTACGCGGGTACCGCTGTCTGACCATGTTGCTCACTCGGGAGGTTGATGATGCGGCGGCTCCTGTCCTCGTTTGTCGCGACGGGCCTGATGCTCGCCTTTGTCGGCGCTCCGAGCCGCAGCGACGCGCAGTCGGCACCCACAACCGCATCCGCCACGGCAGCCACCCCGGTGACCGACCCGTGGTGCAACCTCGCTCCGGCGCCCCCCTTCTGTCGCGCCGTCCGCGGTGTGCGCGCTTCCGGCTGGCCAGCGCAGAGCCGCTCCGAAGTCATGGCTGCGAATGGAATGGTGGTCACGAGCCAGCCGCTCGCGGCGCAGGCCGGCCTCCAGGTTCTGATGCGCGGCGGAAATGCGATCGATGCTGCCGTAGCCACGGCCGGCGTGCTGGCGCTCACCGAGCCCATGATGGTTGGCGTGGCCTCCGATCTCTTCGCAGTCATCTACATCGCGAAAGAGCGCAAGGTCTACGTGCTCAATGCGAGCGGCACCGCGCCGACCGGCGCCACGCTCGCGCACCTGCAGGAGCTTGGCTACCACTGGAACCCGAAGAACTGGGGGCCGGCCTCGGGCATGCCGCCCGGCGGGATCCTCTCTGTGACGGTACCGGGTGGAGTGTGGGGATGGCAGGCGTTGCTCAAGCGTTTCGGGACGCTCTCGTTCAAGGAACTGCTCGAACCCGCAGCGCGCTATGCCGAGGAGGGCTTCCCGATCTCGGAGCGGATCGCGAGCGACTGGAAGCTGCCCAACGCGCTGCCCCTCAAGGGCTGCTGCACGCAGCTCGACCCCGACTCCGTGAGAGTCTGGTACTTGAACGGCAAGCCACCGGCGCCCGGTCAGATCTTCAGGAACCCTGACATGGCGCGCACCTTCCGTCTGCTCGAGAGAGACGGCGCGGACGCCTTCTATAAAGGAGAGATCGCCCGGGCGATCGTGGCGAAGTCGAAGGCACTCGGCGGCACCTTGACGATGGAGGATCTCGCCAACTATCACGGTGAATGGGTCGAGCCGGCGCACACCGTATACCACGGGCACGAAGTCCTCGAATTACCGCCGCCGTCGCAGGCCTGGGCGACGGGAGAGCTGCTCAACATTCTGCAGGAGTGCCTGCCGCGGTGGGCACCCGGCGAGACGCTGGCCTCGCTCGGCCCGCGCAGTCCCCGCTACTGGCACATGCTCGTCGAGGCGAAGAAGCTCGCCTACGCGGATCTCTTCCGCTACAACGCCGACCCGGATGTCGTGAAGGTTCCCCTCGCACAGCTGCTCTCGCCGGCGCACGCGGCATCGCTGTGCGCGAAGTTCGACGCCCGACATGCAGCGACGACCGGGCCGCCCAGCGGTGCGGATCTCAAGGGCGACACCATCGTGCTGTCGACTGCGGACAGGCAAGGGAACCTCGTCTCGTGGGTGAACAGCAACTTCAACGAGTTCGGTTCAGGTCTCACCGTACCGGGCTACGGTTTCGTGCTGCACAACCGTGGCACGCTGTTCTCGCTCGATCCGCAGAGCCCGAACGTGATCGCCCCTCACAAGCGGCCATTCAACACGCTCTCGGCGGGGATGCTGATGCGTGCCGGGCAACCGCTGATGACCGTGACGCTCATGGGCGGAGACATGCAGGCACAGGGACATGCACAGCTCCTCGTTAACATAATCGACCTCGGCGCGAACCCGCAGGCGGCCGCGGATATGGCCCGCTTCCGCCACAGCGAGGTCTCCAACCGGCTGAGCCTCGAGTCACCGCTCTACGATCTGGTCGGTCAGGCTCTCTCCGCGATGGGTAACACGGTGGAATCCGTCAGCGGCGAGGACGTTGGCGGCGTGCAGGTCATTCAGGTCGTGCCGGCAGCGAATGCCTCACCGCGCTACTACCGCGGCGCGTCGGATTTCAGGAAGGACGGACAGGCCGTGGGGTGGTGAGCCGCACCGATCCGCGTCGATCCGCACCTGTCACACGAAATTAACCGAAGCTTTCGCTTGCGCTGCGCGCTGCCCGATCGCGCAGCTTGTGGTCGCGGCCCTCGCGACGCCTGCGGCAAGTGCAGTCAAACCCGTGACGCCACGCTCTTGCCGTCGGGAACGGCGGGCCGAGACATCCGGTCGCCGGAAGAGAGTTTGCCGTGGCTGCGCTCAATTGATTTCGACATAGCGCGGGCCTATCCTCACTCCAGAATCACTATAAGCACTCGTCATTCAGCCGAGTGCCGCTCGCGTAAGACAACGAACAAAGCGAGGTCTCCAATGAAATCCGCAACGTCGTGGACGTGCATAGTCGCTGCGCTCGCCTGGTCTGGCCTTGCCGATGCGCAGGCGCTTCTGCGGACCCGACCACTTCCGCCACGCGGTCCGCGGATAAGCGCCGCTGCTATGGCCGCCGCCAGAACGTCAACGGCATCGTCGCCGTGGCAGGCATTGAACAACCCGCCGCCATTTACCGCCAACGAATGCAACGGGGGTTTGCCGGGTGCCTCGAACCCGCTGCTGCTCACCGATGGCTCCGTGATCATCCAGGACGCGGGGTGCCCGGATTGGTGGCGTCTGACTCCTGACAGCAGCGGCAGCTACGCGAACGGAACGTGGACGCAGATCGCCTCGACTCTACCCACATACGCTCCGCTCTATCACTCCTCCGCCGTGCTGCCCGACGGGCGCGTGATCATCATGGGCGGTGAATACAATTATTACGAGGGCAGCTACTTCCAGATCACCCGGACCGCCGAAGGCGCCATCTACGATCCCAGGACCAACGTCTGGACGCCGATGACGCCGCCGCCCTTCTTCACGCCCATAGTGATCCCGCCTTTCCCTTCCATGCAGACGATCGGCGATGCCTCGAGCATCGTGCTGCCGAACGGTGTCTACATGCAGTCGGATTGCTGCACCAAGCAGTCTGCGCTGCTCAATGCCAAGACGTTGACGTGGAAGCCAACCGGCGGCAACAAGTTTGATCTCAATAACGAAGAGGGATGGAATCTGTTGCCAAACGGAGAGGTACTGACCGTCGATGCCTATGTGCCGTTCAACTTCCCGTATATCCCGACCGGCACCAACTCGGAACTCTATAACCCCAGGACGGGCACGTGGCACGGCGCCGGCAGCACGATCGTGCAGCTGTGGGACTCGGGGCTCAGCTGCGGTGAGCTCGACGCTCCTCCGCCCACCCCGACCTTCGAGGTCGGCCCGGCCGTGCTGCGGGCGGACGGAACGGTCTTTTACACGGGGTCGAATACCTGCCCGGACGGCACTGGCGCCACGGCGATCTATAACAGCTACACCGGACAATGGCGGGTGGGTCCACTCTTTCCGGAAGTCGACGGGATAACCGACATCAACATCGCCGATGGTCCGGCCTCCTGGGAGCCGAACGACAAGGTTCTCATGATGGCCAGCCCCGAGTACGGCAACCCGCCCTCATTCTTCTTTGAATGGGACGGGGAGCACCTGAACCAGGTGCCGGGACCGCCCAACGCACCGTTCGACGGGTCGTACTTCGGCAACATGCTGGTGCTGCCCACCGGGCAGATCCTGCTCACCGATTTCTCCAACGACATCGAGCTCTACAATCCCGCCATCACCGATCGCGATCGAGCCTTCCAGCAGAAGATCGCGCCGGTGGTCTTCTTCGCACCCCCGATCGTGGCCCGCGGCGGGTCGTATGAGGTCTTCGGCCTTCTCTTCAATGGCGTTACCCAGGGAGCCGCCTACGGTGACGACGTACAGGGCTCGACCAACTACCCGCTCGTGCGCATCACCAACCTGAAGACCTCCCACGTCTTCTACAGTCGCACGCACGATCACAGCAGCATGGCAGTCGCATCGTTGGCGCCTGTGTCGACGCGCTTCGACGTACCCGCCAACCAGGAGCCCGGTCCGAGCAAGTTGGAGGTCGTTGCGAATGGCATTCCATCCCAACCGGTGTTTGTATTCGTCGAATAGCCGGACTCACGACACTGTTCTGACTTCAGATCACCATCAGGAGCATCCGGCATCCGGCCGGATGCTCCTCGCTTTCCGGCAACGAAAGAAAGGGAGATCCCTGATGAAATCCGCGACGTGGATATGGACCTGGATAACCTTTTCATTGGTGGCGCTCGGCTGGTTCGGCGTTGCCGAAGCGCAGTATTACCGCCACGCCAGGCCGCTCCCGCCGCGTGGCCTAAAGCTTTCCGCTGCTGCCCCTGCCGCAAAGTCATCGACTGCGTCGCCGTGGCAGCCAGTCATTAGCCCGCCGCCGTTTCCTCCGAACGAGTGCAACGGCTTCGGTGCGTTCCCGGGTGGCGGTAACCCCCTCCTGCTCACGGATGGCTCCGTGATCATCCAGGACGCGGGTTGCCCGGATTGGGTACGCCTGACGCCTGATAGCAGCGGCAGCTACGCGAACGGAACGTGGACGGTCATCGCCTCCCTGCCTGCGGGATATTCCCCGCTTTATCACTCTTCCGCGGTACTGCCCGACGGGCGGGTGATCATCATGGGTGGGGAATACAACTACTACGGAGGCCTATACTTTGTCCCCATTTGGACGGCCGAAGGCGCGATCTACGATCCGCGGACAAACGTGTGGACGTCCGTGGCGCCACCGCCGTTCTTCGAAGTTCAGCCAACCACTCTCCCTCCTCCGTTTTCAATAACGATATACGCGCAGACCATCGGTGATGCCCAGAGCATCGTCTTGCCAAATGGCGTCTACATGCAGGCGGATTGCTGCACCAAACAGCAGGCGTTGCTCGATGCCAAGACCCTCACCTGGATCCCGACCGGGACTGGTAAGTACGACATCAACGACGAGGAGGGATGGAACCTGTTGCCTAACGGTGAGGTGCTGACCGTTGATGCCTATGTCCCCGTCGGGTTCCCGTACATTCCGAACGGCACCAACTCGGAGCTCTACAACTATCGAACCGGCACCTGGCACAGTGCCGGCAGCACGATCGTTCAGCTCTGGGATTCGGGGCTCACGTGCGGCGAGCTCAGCGCTGCTCCGCCGACCCCCACTTTCGAAGTCGGCCCGGCTGTGCTGCGCGCCGATGGAACGGTCTTTGCCACCGGTTCCAATACCTGTGCCGGTGAGTCCGGGAGTACGGCGATCTATGACTCGTATAGCGGACGGTGGCGGCCGGGCCCCGTGTTTCCCGAAATCGACGGCGTGACCGACATCAACGTCGCCGACGGTCCGGCGTCGTGGGAGCCGAACGACAAGGTGCTAGTGCAGGCGAGTCCAGAATACGGCAGTCCACCCTCATTCTTCTTTGAATGGGACGGGAAGCATTTGAATCAGGTTCCGGGGCCTCCCAATGCACCGTTCGAAGGGTCCTACGTCGGCGACATGCTGCTGCTGCCTACGGGGCAGATTCTGTTCACCGATGACATCTCCACCGACATCGAGCTCTACACTCCGACTGTCACAGCCGAAGATCGGCAGTTTCAGCAGACGATTGCGCCAGCGATCATCCGTGCACCGCTGGAGGTGACCCCCGGCGGGTCCTACCAGATCGAGGGCTTCCTCCTTAACGGTATGACCCAGGGTGCCGCGTATGGCGACGACGTGCAGGCTGCAACCAACTACCCGCTCGTGCGGATCACGAACCTGAGAACGTCTCACGTGTTCTACAGCCGCACGCACGATCACAGCAGCATGGCGGTCGCATCATACCTGCCGGTGTCGACGCACTTCGACGTGCCCGCCGATCAGGAGACGGGCCCGAGCCTTTTGGAAGTCGTTGCGAACGGCGTTGCGTCGCGACCATGGTTCGTCTACGTGAGATAGCCGCACGCACGCGTAGTCGAACGTACGCGGAGGGGAAGGATACGGCTGACGCCGTATCCTTCCCCTGCGGCGATTTCCGAACCCAGACTTTGCGGTTATCGCTGCTCGACCGGCGCGAGCTTCGACGCGTCATTTGGTGAAGTGGTCGTCGGCGTCGGCAGCGGACTCGGGATGATGATGACGGTTTGCTTCGGGGGACCGGAACCGGATCCATCCTGCGCAATTGCAAAGGTCGTGTTGGCGGCTGCAAGGACGATGAAGGTGGCGAGCGCGGGTTTCATAGGAGTTCTCCGGGTGGTGGGACGCGGCGCAGGCGAAGAGGTCTGCCGATCCATCGGCTACGTCACTGGGTGACGCTTCCGTCCAGATCACGCCGCATCGGATACCTGTCCCGCCAAACTTTTCGATCTCACGTGCCTCGTGAGAAAAAAGTTCTCAGTCAGCTGAGACTCGAGCGCTTTCCGTAACAGGTAGGTGCTGAGTGCGGAGATCACTCCTGCAAAGCGCACCACGTCGAGAGGTGCGCGTTTTTGGAGACCGAAAGGCAGAAATGACGGACCCCAGACCCACGGATGGCTCGCCCCAGCGGTCTGTCAGCGAGGCTATCCGAGTTGGATTAGATCGTGCGGCACCCTGAGCTGGCGCCGCGCGCCGGAGTAGAGGCAGTGAGCCGGGTCAACGTCGCCGTCGCGGTGACTGACAATGCGCTCGCCAGCGTTCGCGAAGTGGCCGCTGCATGCCGCGCGCTCGGTTTCGACCAGACAGCGACTCTCGCCGTGGTCGGAATACTCCTGGGCTCGGTGGAATTAGAGAAACTGGCCGAGCTGCGAGCCGTTCGCGGCGTCGAGGCGGTCGCGGTCGAGCGTCAGTGGCCCGGGTGGGTCACCGCGAAGGTGACTTGCCGGCGGCTATTAAATTGAAGGAGTAATCCACGGCATCTGCGTCCGCCCCTTCGCGCTCGACGTGAAGTCGATAGCTGCCCGCTGACAAGCCCGTGGCGTCCACAAAGCAGTGCACGTAGTAGTGTCCGTACTCTGAGCTCAGAGCCAGACCGCGCAAGACGCCAATGGTGTCAGCAGAGCCTCCGCGCTCGAGGCGGCTGAGTGTCACGAGATAACGCGAGCCCGCCGGTTGCGCGTCCAACTCAAAGCGGATCGGAATCACCCCTGCTGAAGGACGCTCCGGGGCGGCCGAGTCTCCGCGCATCGGACGAAATGTGAATCCGTCGGTGAGGCGCACTACATCGTCGGCGCTAACCGATCCCACGAGAATCGGTGAAGGTACGATCTCGCGCTGCCACGACAAAAACACCGCAAGTCCCGCAACGGCCGCCGCCGCCACAGCGGGCACCCAGAAGCGAGCTCTGCGCGCACGGGCCGCCGTCGCTGCGAAGTAACCCTTTGCCCGTAGCTGCTCGAGCCCTTCGCGAACTCGCAGAGACTCCTCGAGCTCGCGGACGAGCGCCGGCTCACGCGCAAGACGAGCCTCAAACACCCGGCACTCATCGTCCGACAAACGCCCGACGATGTAGTCCTGCATCCGTTCGAAATCGCGACTCGCGGCTATCACCTCACTACTCCGCAGAAAAAGGACTGACGATTGCAGTCGTCGAGCTGGATACACCCACGGCCCGACTGCCGACGGCATGAATCCCGGGCGCCCCCGCTGAAAGGCACAGGGCAATCACAACGACGCTCAGGAGATCCGCCTTCCACAAGCCCCGATGTTCGAGGAGCTCTCTGAAGCGATTGCGTGCCCGAAAGATGACGCGATTGAAGTGCTCCTCCGACAATCCGAGCTGGCGACAGATCGTCTCCCTGTCCTCATCGTCGAGATAGAAACGGACCAGAATCTCCCTGTCCCGTGCAACAGGCATTTCCTCGAGCATCCGCCGTGCGGCGCTCGCCCATTGCGGCCGGCCAACGCTTTCCCATTCGTGATCGATTGCCGGAGCCGCCAGGTCATCGAGGGCCTCGGCGCTCGATAACGCCGTGCGATCCTTGCGGTGGTGATTTCGCAGATGGTTGAGTGCAACGCGGTAGAGATATCCGCCCAGTTTCTCGGGATGGGCGATCTCACCGGTGCGAAGCTTCTCAAGGGTCGTGACCGCGGCGTCCTGCAGAATGTCGGCTGCAACCTCCGGATCGCGTACCCGCCGCAGAATCAGCGCGCGAAGTCCGGGATAGTCACGATAGACTGCCGCGAGCTGGGCGACGGGGTCTGCTACCGGTTCGGGGGCCGCGGATTGTGGAGCGAGCATCGTCATGGGTGCTGCGTGGTCATCAACACCGATCATGAGCGCAGTATAAGCCGCAAACGCGGAACACCCCAGCGGCGCATGCTTCGCTCGGCCCGCCGCTGCCTCGTGGGAATGGTAGTTCTTGCGGGCTGGGCGGCACCCGCGCTCTCGGCAAACATTTCCTGCTCCCGCCAGCTCGCGGGGCACAAGGTCGCCGACCGCATTCTGCCGATCCGTGGCACGGACCCCGCCATCGTCCGTTTTCGGGTGGTGCCCGACCATGCATACCTGATCGAGGTCGGAGAAAGCGCCAAGGACGCACTCGTCGAGCTTCTCGACCCGGAGAACCAGGTGACGACGCGCGCGGATCACCCCGAGCGGCGCACGGGGACGCGAAGGATTATGGTGAGGTCCGCCGCAGCCGCGATCGTCGTCCGCGTGGCCGGAAAAGAGCCGGGAGGCCTCCCGGGCACGGCAGACGTTCGGCTCTTCGATCTTGCGGAGTTCCCGGAAGATTCGGGCTGCCTTTCGGCCCTGACCACCCTCGCCAAGGCCGATTCGGACTATGCGGCCGCTGAGGACATCCCGAGACGCCCTCCGACCGCCTCCGCGACGAATGCCCGGGACCTTTTTTTGCGAGCGGCGGAAGAGTACAGCGCCGCCGCGAAGGCACTCCGCTCGGATGCCGACAAGCGACTTTGGGGCGAGGCTGCTCTGGCTCTCGCAGGCGTCGACTATACCGACCTTCAGGATTGGGACGGCGCGGAGCAGTCGGCCAAAGAAGCCGCGGCGCTCCTCGAGTCCGATGATCCGTATCGCAGCGCGCGAGCCGAAGGGTTGCTCGCCGCCTCCTGGATCGAGATCCTCAGGGCGCCTTCCGCAAGTTCCTCCGCCCCAGCGGGTGCGCACGATCCCGCCGAGCTCCTCAAGCGCGCCCGGGAAGTGCTCGAGCGACTGCGTTACTTTCATCAACGCCGCGGCGAGAGATACGACGTCGCCCTGCAGCTGACGAACATTGCGATAACGTATACCTACGAAGGACGCTTCCGCGAATGCCTGAGCCCCGCTGCAGGGGCGCGAAGTGGGTTCGCCGCGCTCCACGAGACGGTCCGCAGTGCACAAGCCCTGCAGAACGAGTCACTGTGCCGTTGGGGGCTCGGGCAATTGCCCGAAGCGCTGCGCGGGTTTGAGCGCGCACTCAGAGACATCGGTCCCGAGCCCTACCCAACGATCTACGTCATCTCGATTACCAATACGGCGCTCTTGCACTTCGCGCTCGGCCACTTCGACGAATCGCTGCGTCTTTATGATCGCGCACTGGACTTCACCCGCAAGATTCATTCACCGCGCAGCGAAGCGTACTGCCTCTACGGAATTGGAGTGAACTATTACGCGCTCGGAGACCGCACGCTCGCGCTCAAGAATCTCGAGGACTCACTTGCGATCCGCACGGTGAAGCTGGATCCGCGCGGACGAATGGCGAGCCTGCGCGCACTCGCGCGCCTTTATGCCGACCTCGGAGCGATGGACAAGGCACTTGCGGACGATCAGGAGGCGCTCAGTCTCGCAGTCGCGCCATCGGCGAAAGCGCGCATGGAGATCCAACAGGCCGTCCACACCGCCGCCTCGGGACCGGAGCACCTGAAAGAAGCAAAGGCGCAGCTCGACGAGGTTATCTCGCGGAGTGTAGAAGGAGACCCGACGATACAAGCGGAGGGGCTCCTGCAACGCGCGATCATCCTGCGCCAGATGGGCCTGTCGCAGCAGGCGCTGTCAGACCTCGCAGCCGCTCGGCCCAAATTGCACGCCTTCGGAAACGTCACGAAGGAGTTCGAAGCAGACCTCGAGATCGCCCGAACGCTTCGCAAGATCGGACAGCCGGGTGCGGCGCTGCAAGCCGTCGACCGGGCACTGGACTACGCCGATGCCGTTCGCCTCCAAACGGCGAATCCCGAACTACGAGCCGAATTGCAGAGCCCGCTTCGCCCGGCCTACGACCTCAAGCTCGAATTGTTGCGCACGCAATACGAGCGCGCACTTACGGCCGGTCTAAATGAAGAAGCAACCGCACTCGCAGGGGCGGCGTTCGCGAGCGCGGATGCGTCGCGGGCTCGCACGTTCGCCGATGTCGCAGCGCAGAAATACCCGCCTGTGCTTCGCCACGCTCTGGCAGCCGAGTTCGACCGTCGCGAGGCGCTGTATCGCGAGCTCGCCGGCAAGCGCGGTTCCCTGGAAAGCCGCCTCGACAAATCGGGCTCCCCCGATGACCTCGGCGTGCAGCGGCTGATTGCCGATATCAGCGAGCTCGAACGCAAGGTCGACACGGTCAACACGGCGATCGCAGCCCGTGCGGGGGCGTCGGCGAGGGCCGGTCACGCCCGCACCGATGTTCCGTCGCCTCCCGCCGGCACCGTCCTCGTCTCCTACTGGCTGGGAGCCGAATCCGCCTACGCATGGGCCGTTCTACCGCAAGAGATCCATTGGTTGCGTCTCGCCGCTCCGGCAACCATCTCGGAGCAGGCGCAAGACTTCCATCAGGCACTGATGCACCTCTTCGACGATAGCTTGGTCAAGCGTCGGTTCGAGGATTCCCGAGCTCTTTATCGACTCATCGTGAAACCACTGGAACCGTGGCTTTCGAATGTCACGCGTTGGGTCTTCGTGCCCGACGGGGCGCTCGATTACATTCCGTTCGCAGCACTGCGAGCCTCCGATGAGGCGCGTTCGTTCGTAGTGATGCAGCACGATATCGCGCTCACGCCGGCCGCCTGGACGCTGGACGCGACTCGGACACAGGAAGTCTCCGCCGCCGCCCGCAGCTTGCTGATGGTCGCGGATCCGGTGTACGAGGCGAACGACTCCCGCCGCGGGCCGCTTAAGCCTCGCGCCCCGAACTCTCCGGCAGCGGAGATCCCCGACGATCCAACCCGCCGCCCGTTTCGACGCTTGCCATTCACAGGCGAGGAGGCCCGCCGGATCTCGGCCATGTTCCCACGCGCTGAGGTGGATCAACTCATCGGACTTGATGCGTCTCGTGGGCAGGTGTTGTCACGCGACTGGTCCGCGTACCGCTTCATCCACTTTGCGACGCACGGTGTCGTCGATGCGCAGGTTCCGCAACTGTCCGCTCTGATTCTCGGTTACTACGACGCCAAAGGGGCTGTGGCCGACCCCGCCATCCGCACTGCGGATATCTCCTTGCGCACGCTGTCGGCAGACGTCGTGGTTCTAAGCGGTTGCGAGACCGCCTTTGGCAAGGAGGTACGCAGCGAGGGTCTCGTGGGCCTCGGCTCGACGATGCTCGCCCGCGGTGCACGAGCGGTCGTGGCCTCGCTCTGGCCGGTCGCCGATGAGAGTGGCGCGCAGCTGATGACAGATTTCTATTGGCACCTGCTGCACGGCTCGCCGCGCCCGGAGAAGGCGCTTGGCTTGGCCATGCGGTCGTTTGTGTCGCACGACCGGTCGGCTGATCCGGCGCTCTGGGCTGCGTTTCAGGTCTCGGTGGCTACCCTGGGACCGACGCAGCACAGCCGCCAGGCGAGGACCGCCAGCTCTGCGACCCCAAGGTCCTAGGAGGTGCCGTGGTCGGGCGTCTGCGCGCGGATAGTGGATCGCGCTGAGAAAAGGAGAACGCGGTATGGAGACCGTGCGCTTGCGCAATCTCCAGCGGCCGTCTCAGACAAAGGTGCTGCTCGAGGCATTCGTCTCGCGTACGGAGTTGCTCCCAAAGGGCGCATTCCGAATTCGAGACCCGAAGGCGCTCTCCTCTCAGCTTCAGTCGGTCGTGACTCGCGCCGCCGCCGAAGGTCGAATCTGGGCGGCCTGGGCGACCAGCCATCACATCTGGCTGTTCACCTGCGAGATGTCCCTGCACCTCTCACGCGAGCGCGGCACGCCCGTACTCCTCGTCAATCGCTATGGCGAAGACGGTCAGCTACAGGACAGCGGGCCGTGGGCTGCCGACGCGCAGGGAAGATGGCAGCGGTGCGGCGAGTGACCGATGCCGATCCCGCCAAGGCCTATCACGATGACTGAGGGACTCGACCTGCGCGGCGGATTGGCCCAATGCTGCGCAGAGTCGGGAATCGCTGAGCCGGAAGCGGCGGCTCGGCCGGCTCAGCCTACCCGCGGTTGCCGTTCGCGGCCGTCTCGGCCGTGCGCCGCTCGAAGTCCATGAACATGCGCACGAGCTGCGCGATCGAGCTGGCACCCATCTTGTCCATCACGCGGGAGCGATGCAGCTCGACGGTGCGCTTGCTGAGGCCCATCTCCGCGGCCATGACCTTGTTCGCGAGCCCCCGAACGATGAGCTGCAGCACCTCGCGCTCGCGGGCGGTGAGAAGGCCGATGCGGTTACGGATGGCGTCGTGCTGCGCAAGCATCTCCCGGTTGCGCCGGTCGAAATCGAGCGCCTGGCGCATGCTGTCGATCAGCTCCGAGTTGCGAAAGGGCTTTTGCAGGTAATTGAAGGCGCCGTGACGCACGGCCGCCACCGCACTCGCCACGTCCGCGTGTCCCGTAATGAAGATGACGGGGATCACCGCGCCACGGCGATTGAGCTCCTCCTGCAGCTCGAAGCCGCTCATTCCCGGCATGAAGAGATCGAGGACCACGCAGCCCGGCTGGCGGGGATCGTAGCGCTCGAGAAAGCTGGCCGCGGTGGGAAAGGGCTTGCAGGTTACGCCGATCGACTGCGCAAGCGCCTGAACGAGCGCGCGCGACCCTGCATCATCTTCGACGACATAGACGATCGGATTGGGCGTACTCAAGGCTTCGGATCTCCGGCAGGCGAAATCCTACCGCATCTCGAACCGAAAGCGCGCACCTCCGCACCTGTCTCCTGCCCCCCGTCCTTTCATTTCTGTGAAACCCCTCACGCCTGGACTGCGGCCGCTACCTATGGGACGCGGTCGTTGCGGGCACCATCGCGGGGCAGGGCGTGCCACTCTCGGTTGCAGGGTAGCCGCCGGGTCTCCCGGCAAAGGACGGCGCCATGACAAGACGGAGGGTCGTTTCGCTATGGCATTCGGGCACGGCCCCGGGCCGCTGGGCGCGGGCTGCCATGAGTGCGGTCGAGGGCGATCTGTCGAGCTTGTGTCTCTGGCAGTGGAGACAGGTTGCCGTCGCCGCTGCTCCGCCCACGAGAGCTATCAAGCGACTTCGGCGGGGCTGACCCTTTGCCGGGCAGGACGAACATGAGCGGTCCACGAATTCCAAAGATCGATGATGACCCAACGGACCACGCGGACCCCGGTGGCTTCAGTCCGGCTTCTCGTCCGGACAGCCGGAGTGCGCTGCGAGAAGACCTCGACTGGAGCGTCTCCTGCGAGCCTCACTCGTCTTTCGACTGCAGCTGTGCGGAGTGGGCTCAGACGGTGGACGGTTTGAAATGAGCACGGCTATCGCCCGGGCCCCCGCTGTCCGACTTCCTCCCTCGAGTATCCCTATTCCCGATTGTTGAGGCGGTGCGCGCATTCGCGCTGCCAGACCACGTAGCACGCGAAGTGAAAGGGCAGCAGCTCGTCGACACGCCGCGGATCGTCGATCTCGTAGATGACCTGATCAGAAAGTATATCGAGGTCACAGACCGCACACGGCGCCGTCCCGGCGCCGTAGCCCGCACTTATCAATGAGGGAAGAATCACGGGTAGTCGTCCCTCGTCGATGCGTTGCTGCACGCGCTGAAGCAGCTCATTTTCCGACAAGACCGATGTGAAGACCGATGTGCTTTGCATACGCCGCAGAGTTGATCACAACACTCTCGTGGCGAGGCATCGGCAAACCAACACCGACTTTGTAGGGCTGCGCTTACCGTTGTCGCCGAACTGCAGCAGGGAGCGGCGCAACATGCCATCTAACTTGGCCGTCAGTCAGTTTGGGTTCATGTTAGATCAAATCTAAGCCACTCCTGCCAGACCGGGGCTGAAAGCGCGAGTGCCTCGGGCCTTTGCCGCAACTAAAGCACCGGCCACTGACGCGATGCTTGCTGGCCCGAGGAGATTTCGATGCCGAGACAGAGCGCCTTGCCGAGATGAAACGGATTCATGTCGGTCTGCAGGTTTGCCAGTTGCTCGGCACTGTCGAATCCGAGCTGCTCGCGGATGGTCGCGTCCGCTATAGCGCTCGGTGATGCGTGCCGCATAACTGTGATGAGCGTCACAGTTGCACACAGCGCTCGAGACACAGTCCGATATTGCAAGCCGCCGCAATGTAAAGCGGCCGGCCGGCCTGCGAGGATTAAGTCGTGAACATCCGTTGGAAAGTCACAACGGTCGTCGCGGGCTTATTCGTGGCGCTCGGCGTGACGGCAATTCTGGTTGCGCGCTACGTGCTGATGCCGAGCTTCACAACGCTCGAGCACACCGAGGCCGACGTCGCGATGCGACGCATTCAATTTGCCCTGGACAGGATGTCCTCGCAGCTCGCGCTTTCGGCGGCCAGCTGGGGGAACTGGACCGATGCCTGGCGCTTCGCGCAGGACCACAACCACACCTTTGTGGATGAGCAGGTCACTGCCGCAGGCCTGAGACAGCTCAAAATCAACCTGCTGCTCTTCACCGATCCGAGCGGTCGTCTCATTGCCTCTGCCACCCTTGATCTGCAGACGGACAAGCCGATCAATCTCGAGCTCGCCTCCCGGGAGAGCCTCGCCCCGGATTTCCCCTGGCGTGGCAACCTGCAAAACGGCCGAGCTGCGCAGGGATTTGTTCGAACAAATGTCGGGGTCATGCAGCTCGCTGCTGCGCCGGTTCTCGACGGCTTCGGCCGCGGGCCCTCACGCGGCATGGTGATCATGGGCAGGCTGATATCACCCAAGGACGTCGCCGAACTCGGGGCTCTGGCACAGGCGGACCTGGCGATCTCGCCGTTCGGGCCGTCAGACGCGCAGAGCCGCAGTAGGCTCGTCGAAACGGACCGCTCGATACAGGTTTATCGCCTAGTGGACGACATCTACGGCCACCCGGTGCTGCTGCTACAGGTCAATGTGCCGCGAGAGATCACGCGACGCGGCTACGCCGCGGTGGATTACGCCTTTGCGTACCTCCTGGTTGCCGCGGTCATGATCGTTGTCCTGCTGCTGATCGTGCTGAACCGCACGGTCCTGAACCCACTCGCGCGAGTCACGCGCCACGCCGTCGCAATAGGTCAAGGTGCCGCCCTGACGACGCGGCTTGCCTTCGAAGGACATGATGAAATCGCCGTCCTCGCGCGCGAGTTCGACCACATGGTTGATCGCGTCGTGCGATTGGCCTATTGCGATCCCTTGACCGGACTGTCGAATCGCGAACACGCACACCGCGGGTTGCGCGCAGCCTTAGCGGCTGCGCAACAGCAAGGACGAATGCTGGCGGTCATGTACATCGATTTGGACAATTTCAAGCGCATCAACGATACCCTTGGCCACAGCATCGGCGACGAGGTTCTGGTCACCGCAGCGAATCGACTGCGCAAGGTGCTGCGAAGCGGCATAGACCGCGCGGCCGATTTACTGTCGCTCGATCAGGGTGGCGGCCTCGCCCGCCTGGGCGGGGATGAATTCCTGGTCGTGCTGCCCGAAGTCCGCGACAGCCTCGAAGCCGCCCGCGTAGCCGAACGGCTGATCGCCACACTTCACGAGCCGATACCGCTTTCGAAGCACACCCTGGTCATAACCCCGAGTATCGGAATCGCGATCGCACCGACTGACGGAACCGATGCCGGCACGTTGCTGCGCAACGCCGATCTTGCGATGTACTTTTGTAAACGCCGTGCGCCCGGCGGCCATGCTTTCTTCGATGCCTCGATGAACGAAGGCGTTCTTCAACGCTATACGATCGAAAGCAAATTGCGAGGCGCACTCGAGCGCGGCGAACTGACGCTGCATTATCAGCCGCAGATCAGTATGTCTCGCGGAGACGTGACCGGGATGGAAGCGTTGCTGCGATGGACGCATCCGGAGCTTGGTGCGGTGCCGCCCAGCGAGTTCGTGCCAATCGCCGAAACGACCGGACTGATCGTTCCGATCGGAGAATGGGTGCTGCGCAAAGCCTGCGAACAGGCGAAGCAGTGGCGGGATGAGGGCCTCGCGATCCCTCTCATTGCGGTTAACGTTGCATCGCAGCAGTTCGCGATGCATAACTTCGTTGCTCAGATCACTACGATTCTCGCTGAGACGGGGCTTACCGGTACGGTACTCGAGCTCGAGATTACCGAATCGATGATCATGCTGGAGGAGGCTCGCGCCGTGCGAGTGCTCGATGAGCTTCATGCCCTCGGAGTATCGGTCGCCATCGACGACTTCGGGACGGGCTATTCGAACTTCCAGCGGCTGCGTCGCCTCGCGATCGACCGACTCAAGCTGGATCGGTCCTTCATCCGCGATCTGGGGAACGACACCGACGATCGCGCAATCGCTGCAGCCATTCTGTCCATGGCGCAGGCCCTGGAGGTCGAGGTCGTCGCAGAAGGCGTCGAGTCGTTCGCACAGTTCCGTTTTCTACAGCAGCTCCAGTGTGCGCAGTGCCAGGGATTCCTGCTGAGCCGCCCGTTACCCGCCAACGAGGCGCGCTTGCTCCTCGAACGGGCACGCGAGCAGTTCGATGGCAGCCTGACACAGCGCGTACGTTATCTTGCGCGGTCGGGGACTTGAAGCGCGGCAGACTCAGCGGACAAGAAATCCGCCCGCAAGGGAGTCCTGTGGATCGAACCAGAACTCGTTGCGTCCGGTGATGTAGGCCGATCCGCCGACCTCGGGCACGATTGCCTCGTGAGAGCCGAACGTCGCCTCCTCTACGACGCGCACCGTCATGGTGCTGCCCACTATGCTCTCGATAGTGATCTCTTCGTTCAAGGCCAGCTCTCCCCTGGCGTGGTGCACGGCTGCGCGAGCACTTACGCCGGAACCTGTGGCCGAGCGATCGACCTCGCCGTCTGCGAACACGCAGACGTTGCGACTGTGATGACCGCTCGCGTGCGCCGGCGCCATCAGAATTGTCCCGTACAGGAAGCTCAGATCTGTCTCGAATGGATGCTTGATCTCGCGAGTATCCATCACCGCCCGCTTGATCCGGCAGCCATAATCGATCAGCTGTCCGACGTTTCGCGATGTGAGTTCGAGGCCGAGGGCTTCAGCATCCACTAGCGCGTAGAAAGCGCCCCCGTACGCCACGTCGAACCGGACGCGGCCGATACCCGTCACGTCGACCTCCTGATCCAGGAGGTAGACGAACGACGGAACGTTGCGGAAGGATACGGAGTGCGCCCGGCCCTGCCGCACGCTGGCGCGTGCGCGAATTCTGCCTGCCGGGGCATCGAAGGTCAGCGTCACCTCCGAATCGTCCGCGGCCTGAATCAAACCGACCTCAACCGCGAGGGTGGTCAGCGCAATGATCGCGTGACCGCACATCGTGCTGTAGCCTTCGTTATGCAGAAAGAACACGTCGAAGTCTGCCTCCAGTGAGGAAGTCAACACCGCTCCGTACATGTCGGCATGACCGCGAGGCTCCCACAGCGTGGCCTTACGCAGGTGATCGTAGTTCTCCCTGAAGTAGCGACGTTTCTCGAGAGCCGTTCGACCCGCGATCGGTGGCAGCCCCGAGGTAAAGATCCGGAGAGGCTCGCCGCCGGTGTGCATCTCGATTGTCGTGATGCATGTCCAATGCGGAGGTGGTTGCCAGCTCGACTTATCAGACAGTGGGTTTTGATGATTCATCGGGCAAACTCGCACCTGGTCAACGGCAGAATGACGCAGGATAAGGTACGCGCGCGATCGCCCGCTGGAGCGCGTCAAGGCGAGGGCAAACTATGTCAGCGTTCCAGACCGGGAAGCCGGATGCCCTTGGGCAAGCCAAGGGGCAGCTTTTCAGGATTGGCGTAGAGGGTGTAGTGGCTGCATGGGCAGCGCACACCATAGGCGGGAGCGGCCGCGTCTGCTATCAGGTGCACTCGAGCCGGGTCAGTGCTCTCGTTCGGAAACCCCCAATGCTCGCGCTGGTCGATGGAGCGCCCGCATCCGCCGCAGGTCAGAAAGCGGTAAGGGTCTTTTCCGTGGCCAAGCATCGGCGCTGCCCCTACTCCCGCGCTTCAGAGGGCCTGAAAACCCCGGCCCTGCCTCTTCTCCTTCTTCTCCTTTTTCGCGGCGCGCTTCTCCTGCAGAGATTTTGTCGGCTTCTTCTTCGCCTCCCGCTTCCTGTCCAAACCCTTGCTCATGCCTCGCTCCCCTGCGTGACGGTGAACGTCTGTCGCGCGCCACCACGATACGCGAATCCAAGGACTCCCGGGGTTGACATCGCAGGCTTGCGTCATCCTGCCGGGCGCGCTGTGCCCACACCGGGAGGATCGCGGTTTCAACAGAAAGGCGAGCAGGCCTCCCGTAGAACGGGTACTCTAGACCCGGCTCGTAACCTTTCGGCTTGTCTGTCTCGCCCGCGACGCACCTCAGCGCTCTCCTCGGGCCAGTCTCTCACCTCGTAAGCTCGACGAACCAAGGCAGCAGGCTCCGGCCCGCTCGTTTTTTCATCTATTGGATCTTTTAATTCATTGTGAGTACCTCCAAGTGACCAAACTATATGTGGGAAATCTGCCCTTTACCGCGACGGATGAGGCCGTGAATGCCTTGTTTTCCAAGCACGGGACCGTAGAGAAGGTCTCTCTGATTACTGATCGCGACACGGGTCGTCCGCGTGGGTTCGGCTTCGTCGAGATGTCGAATGCCGACGCATCCCGCGCAATGCAAGCGCTCAACGGCACCGATTTCGACGGCCGCTCCCTGAAGGTCAGCGAAGCTCAGGAGCGCGAGCGCTCAGGCGGAGGCCGGCCGCGTCGCTACTGATGCACCACCTGACTCGAGGCGAGTGAAGAATCATGGGCTGGCGCAAGTCGGGGCGGTTCAATCCAGTTCAGGAAATCCTCGTCGTGACATGCGATGTCTGCGAACGCGACATCGGTTACGAGGACGGGCGCCGTCCGCGCGAGCACTTTCGCATCAGCCGGCACCCGAACCCGGGGGCGATCGACGATCAAGAACCCGCCGTGATCATCTGTTCCTGCGAATGCCTACGGGCTTTCGCGGCGAAGACGCCCGGCCCAGATCGAGCCCTGTCTTTCTGGGACCCCCGCGGGCTGCGCGGCAAGCCTGCAACCTAGCCATGGCACGGTCTGCGCTCTGCGGTCCGTACTCAGGAGCGCTTCACGTATAGCGGAACAGACCATACGGTTGCATGAGCGACTACGAATTCACTCTCTCGCTGCGCCTTCGACATCCGGCCATTGATCCGTCCAGGATCACGCGGACGTTGGGTATCGAGCCGCAGCACACCTGGAAGGCGGGCGATCCGCGCCGTGGTCTCTCCGGCGAAGCGCTGGAGGGCGTCTACCGTGAGAGCTATTGGATGGGACGCTTAATGGACGAACCGCAACTATCATCCGAACGGTTGTCAGTGGAGAGTGTGCTGCTTGAAAAGCTGGCAATCCTGCGCCGCTCGCATGATTTCCTCGAGCAGCTCCATGCCGAGGGTGGCGTTGCGGAGCTGCACGTCAGCCTGTACGCACGTGAAGACTTTCGGTTGGACCTGTCGGAACAGTCGCTGGGATTGCTGGGGCGACTCGGACTGGCAGTCGCCCTCGACGTTCATCTGCGCCCGGCGCCCGGCGGCGCAGGACACGCGATGTGATACCAGGGTCGAACCAAACGCCGCCATTGCAACATGCAAGGTTCGACCCGAGGGGAATTCGGCCCAACCACAGGCGTTTCATTTCTACCGTAGAACGGAGTACAGATGCGTAAGAACTATCAGCAGGTGCGCAAACAGAAAGAGCTCGCCAAGAAGGTGCGTCAGCAGGAGAAGCAACAACGCCGTACGGCGCGTCTCAACGCGGCGGCGCCCGACTCGGACGTCGGAACCTCCGAGAGTGACCCCGTGACGGCGTCCGAAGCGATCGTGCGCGGCGCATCATGAAGCTCGCCGTGATCACTCCCGCCGCCGAGCGTCAAGGGCGCCGGGAGGCCTTGCGGCGTAGCCGTGCCACGGCACTCGCCTTGCGCGAAGCGTTTCCCGAGGTCGAGCAATTGAGATTGGAGTTCCTCTTTCGAGGTCCTGGCTCCGCCATTCCGGCGATGCAATCTCATACACTGTATGCGGCGGCACGCGCCTTCTTTCAGTTCCCGTGTCCCTACGCTGACTGCGACGGCCAGTTCGATCTCAGCAGCGCCGTCAAGGCTGCCCTTGTCGATCCGACGCATCCAGCTACTGGTGAACTCGAGTGTTCGGGCAAGCGCGCCGTGCGCATTGGCGCCAGTGAGCTCTGTCGACTGCATCTCCACTATACGGTGACCGCCGTCTTCCAGCCGGATACGTGAGTCCGCCTGGCAGACTGTCGGCGACGCAGGCAACCATGAATCACGGACAACCGGAGCACCCGATGAACGAAAAGACCGCACCGCGTCCCACCGCTGAGCCTATCCGAACCTACGCCGAACGATTGGCCGACGAAGCCGAAGAACGTCTGCAGAAACGGCAGCTCGTACTCGCCGCACAGTGCTCGATCGAAAACCCCCCGGACGTTCGCATCAAAGCTTGGGAAAAGGCGCACGATGTGTGCCTGCCTAGCGACCCAGGGCATGCCGTCCTGCCCGGTATCGCAATATGCACCGGACTTACGATCGCGCAGATTCAGGAGGAGCAGCGCGCGCGTCGTGCGCGCCGCGCGGCAAGCGGCCAGAATCGAGGGCCCAGCAGCAACGGCTGATTCCGATTGCGCCGGTGCGATTTCGGGTGCCGGCACCGGTGCTAGCATCGCCGGCCATGAAAACACCGCTCACTCTCGCGGCGCTTCCGGTCTGCCTCACACTGGCCCTCTGCGCTCCCTTGAGCGCGAAGAGCCCAGGATCAGTGCAGCAGCGGCTTGCCGAGCAGAATGCACTCTTCGATGAGTACTACGAGACGGAGCTCAAAACACACCCCGAGATGGCCACGGCCTACGGGGACTATCGCTATAACGATCAGCTGGACGATTACTCGCTGGCCGATGCCACAAGCGAGAACCAGCGCGATCAGGCCTATCTCACGCGCCTGAAGGCGATCTCGGTCGCCGGATTCACGGAGCAGGACAGGCTGTCGCACGAGGTGCTGGTGCGCTCGCTCGAGCAGCGTATCGCGAACTACGGCTTCAAAGAGTACGAGATGCCGGTCAACCAAATGTCCGGGCCCCAGACCCATCTCGCCGATCTGCCGCTCGCCGTGCCGCTTGATTCCGTCAAGCATTACGAGGACTACGTCGCGCGACTTCATCAGATTCCGCGGGCGTTCACGCAGACGGAGGAAGTGCTGCGCGCGGGCAAGCAGGATGGCCTCATGCCGGTGCGCTTCCTGCTCGAGAAGGTGCCCATGCAGTGTCTGGGCGTGATCGCCACCGACCCTTTCCTGCTTCCGACGAAGAAGTTTCCCGGCAGCGTCACTCCCGAGGAGCAACTACGGCTGCGCAAGGAGATCACCGACGCGGTGGTGAAGGAGGTGTTGCCCGCATACCTCGATTTCGCCAATTTCATGACCAAGGAGTACGCCCCGTCCGGACGTACGCCGCTGGCGGTTACCTCGCTTCCCGGCGGGGAGCAGCGCTACCGCAATGACATTCGCTCCCGCACGACCATCAGCAATCTGACGCCGGATCAGATCCATCAGATCGGGCTTCGCGAGATCGATCGGATCGAGGGACAGATGCTGGAGATAGCCAAGGGACAGGGCTTTCAGGATCTCGCTTCATTCCGCGAATCCCTGAAGACCAATCCGCGCTACCACCCTACTTCCGCGGAGGCGATCGTCGAGGACTTCCGCAAGTACATCGCCCAGATGCAGCCGAAATTACCGGAGCTGTTCGGGTTCATTCCAGGGTTGCCGTTGACGGTCGAGCCCATGCCCGAATTCGAGCCCGGCAACGCCACGCACTATCAATCCGGCACACCCGATGGCAAGCGGCCCGGTCGTGTCGTAGTCGCCGTCTCCGACTTCGAAAAGCGCACGACGATCGATGATGAGGCGACTGCGTATCACGAGGGGATACCGGGACACCACATGCAGTTATCGGTCGCTCAGAAGTTGACCGACCTCCCGAACTTCCGCCGCCACGGTGGCAACTCCGGGTATATCGAGGGCTGGGCACTGTATGCGGAGCAGCTCGGCAAGGAGGTTGGCTTCTACCAGGACCCGGTCAGCGATTACGGGCGGCTTTCCAGCGAGCTTTTTCGTGCCGTGAGACTGGTCGTGGACACGGGAATCCATTCCAAGGGCTGGAGCCGCGATCAGGTCGTGGAATTCTTTCGCAAGAGCGCTGCGGTGGACGAGCCCGCGATCCAGTCGGAGACGGACCGTTACATTGCGTGGCCGGCGCAGGCGCTCGCCTACAAGCTCGGCCAGCTCAAGATCCTGGAGCTACGCGAGCGGGCGCGGAAGGAGCTGGGGAGCCAGTTCGAGATCAAGAGCTTCAACGACGAGATGCTGAGCGGCGGCGTGCTGCCGCTGGATCTGCTGGATGCACGCACGAACGGCTGGATCCGCGAGCAGAAGCATCGTCATTAAGGGCGCGCGCCCCACGCCGATCACGTCCCGAGGTCGACCCCGGCTGCTGTGAGGCGCTGCGCGAGCGGCGCGAGCTCCCGTTCGTAGTGCCGCCACAGCTCGATCGACTCGCGATAGATCGGACGCCGGACCTGTGAGGCGCTCGCCGTCGTGCTCGGCACGGCTACTTTTTCCACCTCCAGATAGGTCGGCTGCCAGCTCAGATCGCAGAAATCGAACACCCGCCGCGCCTCGGTCTCTGAGTCGCACACGAGTCGCTCGTACGAGACCTCGAGGATTTCCCCCGGCATGATGCGCTGCCAATGGTCCATCAGGCGCCGGTAGCCGAGATAGTACTCTGCGAGTTCGCCGAGGTCGTAGGAGAAGGGGTAGCCCTGGTTAAAGAGCACCTTGAACACGGCGTAGCACGTTGCGAGCGGATGGCGCGTCATGTGCAGTATCCGCGCGTTTGGCAAGGCGCGGCGGATGATGCCGCAGTACAAATAGTTGAGCGGCAATTTGTCGATGAAGCGCGGCAGGCGGCCGGTGCGCGGCCGCGTGCGCGCCAGGTACTCCGCGCCAAGCGCGCCGAAGTCCAGGTTTGCCGACGTAGCGACGAGCTCGCGGCGTGATAGCTGCGAGCGCCCAGCCGTGCGCTGTGCGGTTACAGTGAGCGCCAGTGATAGATCATTCAGCTCTCCGGCTGCGAACACCTGCGGATGACCTGCAAGGATGCGCTCGAGCAGCGTGGTACCCGTGCGCGGCATACCCACGATGAAGATTGGTTCCGCGCTGGGGCATCCCTGTGTGCGGCTGCCCGAGTGTGAGAAGGCTTTGCATATCCATTCCGCGGTATCGAGGTCGGTTTGGACGTCATATCGTAAGTGCTGCCGCCGGAGCGCAGAGCCGGTGGCAAGATGCCGCCACGAGCGAGCATGGTCGCCGAGGTCCTCGTACTCCTTCGCGAGCGCATAGCGGATTGGAACTTCTCCAGCCCAGGAATTGAACCCCCGCGCGAGACGCGCCTCGAGCGCCACGATGTGATTGCGCCCGGGGCGCTGCTTGCGAAGCTCCGTGCGGCTGAGCCACGCCTGGCACTCACCCGGGTCGAGCTCAATCAATCTGTCATAGTCGCGTTCGGCTTCCTCAAGGTGCCCCAGGAACCGCTGCACGGCGGCGCGATTGTGCAGGTAGCGAGGTCCATCCATTTCCCGGCGGACGGCTTGGTCATACGCCTCAAGGGATTTGGGATAGTCTTCGAGCACGGTAAACAGATCCCCAAGCTGTCCGAAGCAGGCTGCGCTGCGCGCAGCGGCGCGCGCCCGCGCAATACAGCCCTCAATCTCGCCGAGCGCACGGGTCTGCCACAGCGCGCGCGCAAGCCGCACCCAGTTCTGCGTGCTGTCTCCTCCGTGTTCGATCGCGCGGCGCGCACTGGCCGCCGAGCGCACGGGATCGGCGAACGCCGCGCCCACGGCGCTATCCAGTCCCCAAGCCTCCGCCGAGCAAGGGTTCGAGGCGGTTAGCTGGCGCACGAGAGTATCCGCGCCATTCGGATCTCGATGGCGGAGCGCCTGCTCGATGCGCCGGACAATTTCCCTTGCGTGCCTATCCACTGTTGCGTTCTGCGAGAACCTGCCTGGGCCAGCGTTAGGACGTCTCAGCCGACGGCGTATTTATCGAGTCTAAGTCGTCGCGAGACGGCGGTCGCCGGCGGTCACGGTTCGGCCCCCTCTGCGCTGGTCACGATCCGTGTGACGGGCGACGCGCCATTCAAGAGGCCGGGCAATCGCGACCTGGGTGAACGGGCATCCTTTGGACAGATGCCGAAATGCCGTCTGAAAGCGGTGGCGAAAGAGGTCTGATGGCTGTAGCCCACGGCCTCGGCCACTCGTGCCACGGGTAAACGAGGCTCCCGCACGAGCAACGTCAAGGCCTCCTGCATGCGGCAGCGCACGGAGAAAGCGAATAGCGTTTCTCCAAATACTGCACGGAACCCACGCTTCAGGTAAGTCTCGTTCATACCCACCGCGCGCGCGACGTGCCGGATCGTGGGAGCGGGCGAGAGATGCTTCATCAAAAAATTGCGCGCCGCATGCAGACAGCGCAGGTCGATGTCGCTGTATTCCTTGCTCGGGCTGTGTTCGAGCGTACTGAATCCCGCAACCGCCGTGCACAGCAACTCCATCGTGAGTGCCTCGGTGTGCAGCAGCGAGATAATGCCCGTGTATGGATTGTCGACGAGACGCGTTGCGATCTCGAACATCGTTGTCGTCAAAGGCAGTTGGCAATAGCGTAACTGGCCCGGAGAGACGGAGATGAGCGCCTGAAGCTGCGGAGGCGCATCCACGACCGCGCTCAAGAAATTCTCAAGAAGAAACCGGGGCCGCAGGGTGATCGCGACCGAGCGCTCGCGGACGCTTGGTGCGGTCCACTCCTGAAGATCGAGCCCGGCCGGCTGCGAATACACGAGCAGGCTGGGCCGGTTGAGCCGTAGCGGTTCGGTACGGCTCACCCCCATCGTCAGATCACCACAAAGCTTGAAATAAAACTGGATAAGCCCGTCCCCAGGCAGCATCTCCACGCGAGGATCCTTGTAGGCGAAGTTCAACACGGCGACATAGACGTCCTCGCCTATCTGGGTCAGATCCCAATAGCCCTGCCCCTCCTCAGGTTTAACTGCCAGGCGTGCACCGATCAGCTTGCGCTGCGGATGGCGTGTGATCTGTTGAATTTCCGGTGCGCGGTCGAGATTCGCGAATGCCTCAGCCAAGGAGTGCCCGGCACCGGCAAGCGCGGCCCGGACGAGCCCGCCGGCTGCTGCTTTCGGCCGTGATTCCTGCATGCTGGGTTTGCGATCGGGCAAGATCATCCTCTTCCGGATCAACTCGAGACCATGCGTGACAAGGAAGTCTAGGATGGCTGGGGGTTTTTTCCAAAGGCGCGCTCGCCATCGACCTTGCGCTGCGGCTCGCGTGGGTCGTACTCGAAGGTTTTGTCTGAACTCCTATCAAATGTGCCCGCGCGGCAATCCGCGGGTGCGCCGTACTGAGCATCGAACCTTATCATCGGTTTCGCGATTAAGGGGGGCCGATGAAAAGGCACGCGCGAGTCGTGGTAATTGGCGGCGGTGTGGTGGGCTGCAGCGTGCTGTACCACCTTACAAAGCTCGGATGGTCGGATGTGGTCCTCTGCGAGCGCAAGGAGCTTACAGCGGGGTCCAGTTGGCATGCTGCCGGCGGCTTCCACGCGCTCAACGGTGATCCGACGGTATCGCGACTTCAGGCCTACACCATCAGCTTATATCGTGAAATCGAGAGCCTTTCCGGACAGGATGTGGGACTTCACCTGACGGGCGGCCTGAACGTCGCATCAACGCCCGAACGCTGGGAGCTGCTGCACTCCGACTGTGCCAGGCATCAGGTGCTCGGAATCAAGACCGAGCTCGTTTCGCCGGCGCAGGTTCGAGAGATGTGTCCGATTATGGATACGCGCGGAATCCTCGGGGCCCTCTACGATCCCCATGAAGGACATCTTGACCCCTCCGGCGCGACTCGTGCCTACGCCAAAGCCGCGTCCCTCAAGGGCGCGGAGATCTATCGTCACACGCGTGTGCTCGAGATCGTGCCGAGCGGTCGCAGCTCCTGGCACGTAGTAACAGACGCGGGGACGATCGAGAGCGAGCATGTCGTCAATGCCGCAGGCCTCTGGGCACGCGAAGTCGGCCAGATGGTCGGGGTGCAGCTGCCGCTCGTCCCGATGGAGCATCACTACCTCCTCACCGAGGATTTGACGGAGCTCGAGTCCGCGGGCCGCGAACTACCGATGGTCCTCGATCTGGATGCGGAGATTTATCTGCGCCAGGAGCGCAAGGGCGTGCTGCTCGGCGTCTACGAGAAGGAAGCAACGCCGTGGTCGCTCGATGGCACTCCCTGGGATTACGGCGAGACCGAGCTGCTGCCTCCGAACCTGGACCGCCTTACGGATGCCCTGGCAAAAGGCTTTCAACACTTTCCCGCACTGAGCACGGCGGGCATCCGCCGCATCATAAATGGTCCCTTTACGTTCACCCCCGACGGTAATCCACTCGTAGGCCCGGTCCCGGGACTCACGCACTACTGGGTCGCGTGCGGCGTCATGGCCGGTTTTGCACAAGGAGGTGGCGTCGGCCTCGCACTGGCGCAGTGGATTACGCAGGGAGAGCCCGAGGGGGATATCCTCGCGATGGATGTCGCGCGGTTCGGAGCATACGCCTCGCGTCACTACACGGTGGCGAAGGCACGCGAGTTCTACTCACGGCGCTTTCAGATCGCCTACCCCAACGAGTATTGGCCGGCAGGACGACCGACGAAGACGTCCACCGTACATCCGATCCTGCGTGCCGCGGGCGCCGTGTTCGGTGTGAGCTATGGCCTCGAGGTCCCGCTTTATTTCTCCCGTCCGGGTGAGGCGGCTGGGGAAATACCGACTCTCAAGCGCTCCAATGCCCACGAATGCGTGCGCGCCGAATGCGAAATGGCGCGGCGCAGTGTCGGGTTGCTCGATATCTCCTCCTTCGCCAAGTACGAGGTTCGAGGTCCCAAGGCGCGCGCAGAGCTGAGCCGTGTGCTCGCGGGACGTTTGCCCGAGGCAAGTCGGGTGCGCCTCACGCCCATGCTGGCGAATTCCGGACGACTGATGGGAGACCTGACGACGTTTCGCCTGGCAGAGGATCGATTTCTCATCTGCGGCTCGGGGTACTTGCAGACCTGGCATATGCGTTGGTTCAACCAGCACCTGAGCGGGCCGGGTTGCGATGTTGTGAACGTGTCCGAGTTCTACGGAGGAATCGCGCTCTTCGGGCCGCGCTCGCGTGAGCTGCTCCAGCGTGTGGCACGGACCGATATGTCCGACGCGGCGTTCCCCTTCATGACTGTCCGGCTCATGGATCTCGCATTTGCGCCGGCCATCGCGGCTCGCCTCTCGGTGACCGGCGAGCTGGGCTACGAGGTCTATGTGCCCGCGCCCTATCTGCCCTCGCTGGTGGAGTCGGTCCTTCAAGCCGCATCTGATGTCGAGCTTCGCCACGTGGGACTCTATGCATTGAACTCGTTACGGCTGGAGAAGAGCTTCGGCATCTGGTCGCGCGAATACTCGCGCGACTACACTCCGGCCATGGCAGGCCTCACGAGATTCATCGATTACGAGAGAGCCGGATTCATCGGCCGATCAGCAGCTCTGCACGATCGCGATCGCAGCCCCGAACGCCGGCTCGTAACGCTGTGCATCGATGCGCTGGACGCCGACGCGTTCGGCTACGAGCCGGTCGAGCTTGGGAATCGGTTGGTTGGGTTCACGACGTCCGGAGGCTACGGCCATTGCACCGACACCAGCCTTGCCATGGGATATCTCAGCTCGGCCGTTTCGGACGCTGAGACGGACCTTACCGTGCGGATCGCCGGAGAGGTCCGACGCTGCCGCGTGTTGCAAAGCCCCATCTTCGATCCGGAGGGACGACGGATGAGAGGCTGATGGCTTTGTCGCCGTCAGCGCCCTCCTCCCCGCTCGCTCAGAATTTGTACCGCAGGTTCACCCCGAACGTGCGTGGACGGGAGACGAAGCGGAAGCGCGCGTAGTTCGGGAAGGCCTCCAGGTTGGTGCCGCCGGAATAGCACGCGCAATCGGTGATGTTCTGGACGAAGAAACTGTAGAAGAGCGGACCTCCTCCTGGCTGGAGCACGACACGGGCATTCCCCATGAATGCCGACGGAATGGTCCAGTTGTAAGCACTCGTCGTGACGATATTCGCTGTCTCTGAGCTACGGTACGAGCCGTCAAGGTGCAGCGTAAGCGCCGTATTCGCACCAAGCGCCGGCACCGACAGAGTGTGGTCGATTCCGAAGGTGACGGTGTTGAGAGGAACACCCGGCAGTTTCGTACCGGCTTCGATCGGCCCTCCGAAGAGTGGCACCGTCTGCCCGTTACCGCCCAACGAAGGAATGAGGGCGTACGACGGGTAATCAAAGAGCTCAAAGGTTTGCGTCACCTTCGCGTCGGTGTAAGCGTACCCAAGGCTCAGTTGCGTCCGCGACGTGACCGCCGCCTGCAATTCGACCTCCGCACCCTTGGAGCGTGCCGTGCTGCCGTTGTAAGTCGCCGGCAGACCGCTCAGGTTGACCGCGTCGAATTGGAAGTTATCCCAATTGACTAAGTAGACGTCTGCCGTGTACGACAACCTGCGATCGAACGCGTAGCCCTTGATGCCGACTTCATAGTTCTTGGCGAAGTCTGGCGCGAACGTCTCATACTGCGGCAGCGAGGCATAGACGCCACCGGTTGAGAGCGCATTGGCGCCGCCGCGTCTGAAGCCCTCGGAATAGGTCACATAAGCCTTAAGGTCGGAGCTGAAATCGTAAGAGGTGTTCCCTTTCCAGATATGCCGGTGTGCGCTCGAGGAGTTCGCTCCCGCGCTCAAGCCGTTGGGATTGGTCCCGTCGCTTGCACAAACGGCACCGCAGAACACCAGCGCCGAGCTGTAATCCGTCCAGAAGGACTGACCGAAGTACCGCACCCCACCGGTGATCTGCCAGGCCGAAGTGATGTGGGCGGTCAACTCGCCGAAGACTGCGCGATCGATGAAGGTCGAATCGCGGTTGTAATTCCAGATCAGGTCCCCGAGCGTGGACGGATTGGGCTGTCCGATGTACGTCTCGTACGCGTCGATCCCTGGCACGTACTGCAGCCATCCCTGACTGCTGGGCTGGCGGTTGTAGTAGCCGCCCAGAACGTAATCGAAGAAGCGCCCCGGCTTTGAAACGAGTCGCAGTTCCTCGACGAAGGCGTGATCCGCTGCAGGAACATAGGCGTCGGCGATTTCGCGCGGATAGTGATTGTAAGGAAAGAACAAATCGTAATTAAACGTGGTCGGATTGTTGAAAAGGCCGGTCCAATCGCTGACCCCTATCTCCGTGTCGTTGTAGTAGGACGTTGCCGAGGTGACCGTGGCAAAGCCGAAGTCGAAAGTGCCAACGGCGTCAACGAGATTCGTCGTGTCCGAGTACGGCGACTCGACAAACGCCGTCGAGGTGTACCTGCCGCCCGGATTCATCGTGAAATTAGAGTTCGGCCAGTAAGCGGGGTTGTTCGGCCCCGGCGGCAGCGCTGCATCGGCCGTGGTCAGGTTGAAAAGACCGCCCGGATAACCGGGGTTCGAATACTGGGTATTGGCCGAATTGACGTATTGGTGCAGGTATTCGATCTGAATCTCGGCGCGGTCGGTCGGCTGCCAGCGCAGCGCCATGCGGGCAAACCATTGATCGGCGGTGTTCGTGTCCTTCTGTTCCGGACCGATTACCGGACCGGTCGTAAGATTTCCTGGAATGCTCGGGACAGGTACCGCGTCAATTCCGTGCCCCGTGGTCTGCAGCAGGTCGTCATTGTTGATGAAGCCACCGTCGTGTTCGCCCGACGCCACGATACGGATAGCCAGCTTGTCTGCCAGCGGGATGTTGAGAATGCCCCGCAGCGCTCGATTCCAGTTGTCGAGCTGCGCGGCGTTTTGGATAGCGCTGCCCTCGGCCTGAACTTCGCCGCCGAAACTGTCGAATTGTGGAGGCGTGGGAATGAGGCGGATCGTGCCCGCTTCCGCGCCCGAGCCATATAGCGTCCCTTGCGGTCCACGCAACACCTCCACGCGCTCCACATCGTAGAGCGGCATGGGGAAGAAGATCGGTGTCTCGCCCCAGTAGGTCGAAACCGAGTCAACGGTTTGTGACGGGGTTTCCGTGGTCGCCTGCCCGCCGCCGGGACTGTCGACGCGCAGACCGCGAAGAGTAAGGTTATTCGTTTGACCCCGGGCACCCGGACCGTCATCGACGGTCGTCAGCCCGGGGACCACGCTGGTCAGATCGTTGAGCGTGGTGGCGCCGGCTTGCTGAATCGCCCGGGCATCAACCGCGCTGATGTTATACGGCACATCCTGCACGGACTGCGCGCGGCGCTGCGCCGTGACGACGACCTCTTGCAAACCGGAGGATGGTGCCGCCGAAGTCGTAGATCCGCTCTCCGGCGCAGCCTGGGCGTGGGCGTCGCTCAAGACCACCGCAGCAGAGACGCAACTCGAGACGTAGGCGCACTGGCGCAGAATTTTCCGGATGCAAAGCCTAAGCGAGTGCGGCGCCGAGGAAGCGGGTGGCTCGATCGTATTCACCTGACCCCCTGTTTTTTCTCAAGCGCTAAACCGAGCAGGCCGCCGGCTCTGCCGAGGGGGCCTCTCTGCACGAGCTACTGATACAGCACTCACCGTGAGGCGGGAAGTTGTGCCCTTTGGAAATTCGAAATAAACGTTAGGCGATTGGGTCGCACCGTGCAGGCGGCAGGTGTGTGGAGATGATTTCCCTGATTTTTGCGTTCACGAGGTCAGGGCGATGCATTTCGCACGACAGGTGTCCAAGCCCCTTGAGAAGATGGAAGTGGCCGTCCCTGGCAAGGGCAGCTATTCGTCGAACCAGGGGCTGCGGCGTCTGCAGGTCCTGATCGAAGCCGATTGCGTGAATGGGGACCGGACAATTCGGTAACCGATCAACGATGTCATAGTCGAGGCATGCCTGCCATTGCGCTGCCAGCAGCTCGCCGTCCCGGTGTGCGTAATTACCGCCGACCCTCGCTTTGATTTTCTCCCACATCCGGTCGTCGCCGAGGACCTCAGACGGATACGAGAAGGCGGCGTAGTGCGTTACGGAGAAGTCCGGCGGCAGCTCCCCGCCTGCGCGCCGGAATTTCACCTCCGCCTGCATCCAGTCCCGAGAGAAGCCGGTGGCTTTCGCTGAGGTGCCCATGGCAATCGCGACACGAACGAGCTGGGGATAGTCGATCGCGACCTGCAGCGTGATCTTCGAGCCCATGGACAGACCAATGATGATCACCGGGGCATTACATTTGGCACGAATGAGTTCTGCGCAATCGGCGGCGAGATCGGCAATGCTCCAGGGCGGCGGCTTACGGGAGATGGTCTGGCCTGCGCCGCGGGGATCGAAAGAGGTGTTGCGGAAGCTGCCGCGAAACTCCGCGAACTGACAGTCCCAGGCTTCAGCAACTTCATCCCCGCCGGGGCACCAGACGATGTCCGGTCCCGACCCCTCCTGGACATAGCGCAGGCTCACGTCCTTCAGAGTCAAGACAGGCATTGTTTCAACCGCTGGCGAAGGGGGCGAACGAAGATGCCCTGGGATGCGCCGAATCTACGGCAAGCAACACGGTATCAATCGAATACCACCCGGGGCAGATAGCAGGAGACGACCCAGTTCGGACGATCGACAATCTCGCTGATGCGCAGGTCCGCGCAGACGCTGCACAACATATAGGCGTGGTCCGCACTCAGCCCTCGAGTCTTGCCGAGGAGATCGATCATTCCGCGCACCGCGTTCTTCGCGGCCTCCATGAGGTCGGGGCCGATGCCGGTGGTAACGTCGTACCCCTTGGCATCGAGGTGGCGACTCACGGGGCGGGGGCACACGAACCGCGGGAACGACAGGTTCCCACCTTTGATCAGCTCGATCTTCGCTCGCACGCTCATCGGGGACTCTATGGCCGTGCCGCACACCTCGCCATCGCCCTGCGCCGCGTGCGGATCGCCGATCGAGTACAGCGCGCCCTTGACCTGCACGGGCAGGTAGAGCTCCACACCCTCGCTGAGATCGCGAATATCCATGTTGCCGCCCGTTGCGTACGGCGGGATGGTGCTATGGGCGCCGGGCGCCTTCTGCGCGACACCGGTGGTGCCGCAGAAAGGCTTGAGGGGCACGCGCGCGAATTTGCCGAAGGCAGCCGGCGTCGCAAAGGTGAGATCGTACGACCAGATGTGCAGAGAAGGTTTGGGAAAATCCTCCGCAAGCAATCCAAACCCCGGTATGACCCCGGTCCATGCCCAGCCGGACGGCTCGAATCCGAGCAGGGTCACCTTGAGCGTATCGCCTGGCTCGGCACCCTCGACGTATACCGGGCCCGCGATCGGGTTCACGCGAGCGAAGTCGATCTTTCCAACCACTTCGACCGTTGATTCGGCTGTGATCTGACCGCACATCGCGTCGATGTCGCGAAAATCGACCGTATCTCCCGGGGCAATGTGGATTGCCGGAGACCTCGAGTTGTCCCAGCTCATGTGCTGGTGCTGGCGGTGGATCGTATGCGCTTTGCCGTGGACGTGCTGCGCGTCGTTCATAGCGCCTCCGGAAGTGATCGGGCCAACCGGTTTTACCACAACTACCGCACCCGAGTTTTAGGCGATCGGTCGCCGAGTTTAGGCGCTTTGGGGCCCCTGCTAGCGAAGCGACCTTGCACGGTTATACTCGTTGCGACCCTCGAGAAATGAAATTCACGCCGCGCGGGGACAAATACCGATGCCCACGTTGTCATTCCAAGATGTCGACCTGCGCTACATCCAGGATGGGCAGGGCCCCGATATCGTGTGGATCCCGGGTGGGGATGAGGTAGCCGATGCGTGGGACAACCAGTTCGCCACCTTTCGTGGGGCCTTCCGCAATACCTCGTTCGACCCCCGCGGCGCCGGGCAGACGGTTTGCCGTAAGCGCCCGCCGTGGACGATCGCCGACATGGCAGCCGATTGCGCGGCGCTGGTCAAGGCTAGATGCAACCCACCGGTGATCATGATCGGGCTATCGATGGGCTCACTCATTACGCTGCAGTTCGCCGTCAACTACCCCGAGCTCGTCAGGCTTGCAATTCCGATGGGCACCTCTGCAAAGGCGACCGGTTTCTCGCACGACTGGATGGTGGCGGAGGTGAACTTCCGCCGTGCCGGCGGGCAGCTGCCCTCGGACTTTGCCGTCACACACTATGCCGCTTTTTCCTACCCTTCCGAGGTGCTCGGTAACGACGAGCTGTGGACAAAGATACGAGCGAGAGTGGGTGGCAACTACGGCCATCGTGACGGCGACATGCTGGTCGCCCAATGGCAGGCTTGCATCGATTTCGACGTGGTCGACCAGCTGCCGCACTGCCAAGTACCGATAGAGGTCATCGGATTCAGCGAGGACTGTCAATGTCCGGCACCCCAAGGCCGCCGGGTGGCACAGCTCGCACCGAACGCCCGGTTCCACATGCTTCAAGGCCTGGGTCATGTCTCCTGCGAGGTGCACAAGCCCGAAGTGGTGAACAACAAGATCCGCGAGATCCTGACCTCGCACGGCATGTTGCGCACCTAGCTCACGCTCGTCGCGCACCAGTGGTACGCCGCCAAACACCTACGGACCGCGGTGTTGCGGCCGATTCCTTCCGTTTCGGCGTAGAGCAGCGGGGCATCGAGTTCATCCCCACTACACAGCGATACGGAACTCCCAGGCGGCTGTTTACCGTCTGGTTCGGTGTCAATCTCTCGATCCTCTGCCTGACGGTTGGGACGCTCGGAATCTATGCCGGGCTCCCCTTCTCGTGGACGTGCCTGGCCCTGGTCCTGGGCAACATCAGCGGCACGTTCTTCATGGCGGCCCACTCGGCTCAGGGTCCGCGGCTCGGCATTCCGCAGATGATCCAGAGCCGTGCCCAGTTCGGCGTACTCGGAGCGGGACTTCCTCTCATAGCCGTGCTCGCCTCGACCACGCTCTACTGCTCGGCAAACGCGATCCTCATTCAGGACACCATCCGGATGATCGTCCCCATGACGGCCACGGCTGCGATCGTGCTTTTCGCCGCGATCACGGTGCTCCTGGCGTTCATAGGTTATGAGCTGATACATCGCCTGGCTGCCGCACTGACAGTGCTCTCCGGAATCCTCTTCGCGAGCGTGGCTGTCTTGCTCATCGTTCACGGCACGCATGGAGCGAGTGCGACCCCGCTGACAGGTCATTTCCGGGCCGGGACCTTCATTCTCGTCGTAACTCAGGCAACTGCGTGGTCCCTGAGCTCGGCGCCGACCGTTGCTGACTATTCGCGCTATCTTCCTGAAGAGGTCAGCGCAGCCACGACATTCTGGTACACGGGCCTTGGCAACTTCGCGGGATCGGCGCTGATGATGATCCTTGGAGCATGGCTCGCAGCCTCGTTTCCCTATCTCGCCTCGCACGCGGGCCTCGGGATTGCACAACTCTTCGGACGCGGGCGCTATGTGGCGGCGTTCCTGATCATCGTAAACCTGCTGGAAGTGAACGTGATGGTTCTCTACAGCTCCTACATGTCGAGCACCACTATCATCACGGGGTTGCGCGGAATGAAGCGCGTTCGGCTGACGTACAAATTCGCCGTCATGAGCGTTCTCATGACCGTCGCAACGATCATAGCACTCGCGACACGGAACAATTTCGACGCGTACTTTTCCGATCTCCTGGCGATCCTTGTCTATACACTCATTCCGTGGAGCGCGATCAATCTTGCGGACTATTACGTGGTATGCCGCGGGGTCTACAGCATCGAGAACATTTTCCGTCTGGATGCTATCTACGGGCGCTACCGCTGGCGCACTATTTCGATTTATCTCTTCAGCATCCTGGTTCAGATCCCCTTCGTGAGCCTTTCCTTCTATGTCGGTCCACTTGCGCGCGTGATCGGCGCAGATATCGCCTGGCTGCCCGGAACTCTCGTCCCGGCATTGCTCTATTGCCTCCTCGAGCGCGCCGTCCCTATATCTGACACCAGCGGGAGAATCGAAAGTCGTGAGGAGCCCGCCTGACTGGCCTGCTGAGATGGACAAGCCGAGCCCATGAAGGAGGAGTCGCACCACGGCGGACGCCGTGCACGTCCGAGCGCCCGCGACGCACGCAGGATTCAGCGCGCTGAGCGCCCGGCGGGGCCCGCCTACATTACACGCGCCATTCCTCCTTATGAGCTTCTCAGTGAGGAGGGACTCGCGGCCGTCGAGGCGACTGCCGATCGACTCCTCGAAGAAGTGGGACTGGAAGTGCGGGGTGACGCCGAGGCGATCCGCCTCTGGCGGGCCGCAGGAGCCAGCATCAAGGACGAATGGCGTGTGCACGTGCCGGCAGGCCTCGCGCGCAGGATAGTGCAGCGCTCCGCGCCGCGGGAGTTCATGCAGCACGCTCGCAATCCGGCCCGCAGCGTGCGCATAGGTGGCGCTTGCACGGTGTTCGCGCCCGCGTACGGATCGCCGTTCGTCTCGGACCTCGAGCGCGGGCGGCGGTACGGCAAGCTCGAGGACTTCGTCAACTTCGTGAAACTCGCCTATCTCGCGCCCTGGCTGCATCACTCCGGCGGCACCGTCTGTGAGCCTGTCGACCAGCCGGTCAACAAGCGTCACCTCGATATGCTGTACGCGCACATGCGGTATTCCGATAAGCCGTTCATGGGCTCGGTCACGACAGCCGCCCGCGCGGCCGATTCGATCGAGATGTGCCGGATCCTTTTCGGCGCAGAGTATGTCGATCGCAATTGCGTGATCCTCGGCAATGTCAACGTCAACTCGCCGCTGGTACTCGATGGCGAGGCGAGTCGTGTCATTCGTACGTACGCCGCCGCCAACCAGGCGCCGGTATGCGTACCTTTCATTCTGGGTGGCGCCATGGGACCGGTGACCACCGCAGGAGGACTCGCCCAATGCTTTGCAGAGGCAACTTTCTGCGTCGCGCTTGCGCAGCTGGAACGTGCAGGCTCGCCAGCCATTCTCGGCAATTTTCTGTCATCGATGTCGCTCCGCAGCGGCGCGCCCACCTTTGGCACCCCGGAGCCGGCACTTGCCTACCTCGCCATCGGGCAACTCGCGCGCCGCCTGGGCGTGCCTCTGCGCTGTGGGGGAAATCTCTGTGCCTCGAAGGTACCCGACGCGCAGGCTGCGTCCGAGAGCGCGAACTCCCTCTGGCCAGCATTTCTCGCCGGGGCGAACTTCGTCTTGCACTCCGCGGGGTGGCTCGAAGCGGGCCTCGTGATGTCCTACGAAAAATTCGTGATGGATGTCGACCAATGCGGCGCGTTTCATACCCTCGCGCAAGGAATGGCGCTGGATGAGAATGGTTTTGCGCTCGATGCTTTCCGCGAAATTGGCCCCGGCAAGCACTACCTGGGCTCTCGACACACTCTGTCGAACTATCAGACTGCGTTCTACGATTTCCAGCTTGCCGACAACAACTCCTATGAACAATGGAGCGCCGAGGGCGGCCTTGATCAAAAGCAACGTGCTTCCAAGCGCGTGAAGGCGCTGCTGAGCGCGTACCAGCCACCGCCGCTCGATCAACCCCGCGACGAGGCATTGCGTGAGTACATCGAGCGGCGCAAGACTTCGACGGCGGATGAAATTGGATGAGGTCTTAAGGACTCCCTGAACCAAAGTAGTCCTGGAAATCAACCTCTGCAGCCGGTAGGTTCGATTTCTTGTAGGGCTTGACGCGAGGGAAGCGTTGCGACTCCTCCGGGTCCAGTGCGTGCCTACGTGCCGCTCTCTCAAGGTTCATCTGCCGCTCCAGCCGCGCCCAACATCGCATCGATGCGCTGCTGCAGCCGTTTTCTGAACCGGCGGCTCAACTGCAATCGAGCCCGCGACTCCATTACGACCTCGTACTCGCCCCCCTCTTGAATCTCCAAGCCATGAATCCGCTTGAGATTCACGATAATCGAGCGATGAATGCGCATGAATCTTTCGTCCCCCAGATCTCGCTCGAGCTCCGACAGAGTCCGACGCATGACGTGCGTGGAACTGCCGACATGCAAGCAGGCGTAATAGCCGACGGCCTCGACCCAGTCGATATCCGCGACGTTGAGGAACAGCACCTGACCCGGACTCTTGACTACCAGCCGCTCCAGTCTTCGCGATTGTCGTGGCGAGTTGTGCGAGATCCGATCCTTGGCGCGACTTAAAGCACGAGCGAAGCGGGCATCGTCGAATGGTTTCAAGAGGTAGTCGAGCGCCCCTGCCTCGAAGGCGCGCAATGCGTACTCTTCGTAGGCCGTTACAAAGATGATGGCCGGCGGAAGATCGGTGCCTAACAACTCCAGCACATCAAAGCCCCCGCATTCCGGCATTTGTACATCGAGAAACACTAGCTCCGGTGCGGATTTCCTGATCGCCTCAATCGCTTCCTGGCCGGACTCGCATTCGTCGACGGATCCAATGTCAGGATCACGGCGCAGGAGCAGTATCAGATTGCGTCGAGCCAATGACTCGTCGTCCACCACCAGCGCCCGTATGAGAGTTTGCCGCTTATCGGGAGCCGCCATTCACGCCTCCGTGAACGGCAGCGTCACAACTACTTCCACGCCGCCGGCGTCGACCCGCGTCAGTTGTAAGCCGGATCCATTGCCGTGAAGGATCTGCAAGCGTGTGCGAAGGTTGGAGAGGCCCACTCCGGTGTGCGCTGCCTGCCAATCGGCTAGCAAAGCCGGGGCATCGTTGTAGATACTCAGGCGAAGGTTACCTTCGTGGCACGCGCCGGTAACCCGCACGACTCCCCCGGCTGCCCGTTTGGCAATGCCATGCTTGATGGCATTTTCCACGAGCGGTTGTATCAATAGGTTCGGAACCTGTGCACGCAGCAGCTCTACGGGGATCTCCACGCTCACCTGGAGACGTTCTCCAAAGCGCACCTTCTGAAGCTCAAGATAGCGTTGCAGGTACTCGACTTCCTCCGCCAGCGTTACCTGCGATCGATGGGAATCCTCCGACGCGCGACGCAGGAACTCACTGAGCCCGACGATCATACTCACCGCCGCATCATTTCTCTGGTCGCGCACCAAGCCAGCGATCGAATGGAGCGTGTTGTACATGAAGTGTGGCTCCATCTGCCTGCGCAACGCCGCAAGCTGCGCCCTCGAGAGCTCCTCATTCAGTCGCGCCGTCTCGGTCATCTGGCGGGAAATGCGCTCGCGTGCGTCCACTAGATAGGTAACTGTCAATATCAGCGCGTATGCGATGAGGAATGTAAAAATCTGATAAAGGAGTGTCGTCCACCATGTGTCTACAAACGTTGGCCACTTTCGGTGACCCCACGGATCAAAGAGCACCTGGAGCCACGCAGACCACCCTTCCGCAACCGCGCTAATTGCGGCAAAGGCGGCAAGGTGTACAGCAAGATTTCGCGGAACCATCGGACGTCGCCGCGCCAAAGCACTGACGAGCGGGGTCGCCAGGGCCCACGGCAGCCAGGACACCAGCTCGACTCCGAAGAGCAGTAACCACGAGTGATGTCTGCCCTCGACATGAGCGATCATTACAGTCTGACTTGCGTCGAACAGGCCGGCCGCACACCAGATAGCGGCAATCCACACCCAACGGCTACCGCGGACGCCAGTGTGAGTCTCGGTCATGGCTGTCACTTTACTCGAAGGTGCTGGCCGCCGGCTCACGCATGCAGCGAATGGCCATCCCGGTGCAGTAAGCGGTCTAGGTCTATGTGGCGGTTAGCATGCACACTGGATCCGCAGAGACCATGAGTCTCTGAAGGCAGACCCAGGCCCCGACGCTTCCCACATTCCCTAGCCCGTGGAATCGGACGAAGCGATCGCGCTACCAGCAAACGTTCAAGTAGGTCATGTCGCGAGTGCTCATCGGTAGCTGGAACACTCGCGGTTGGTTATCGCCATCTAAAGCGGCCGCGGCTCCGTCATGGTCCTTGCGTGGGGCCGTGATGTGGCCAATTCCATTCATGCAGCGAATGGCCGATACGACGCAGTAAGCGGTCTGGGCCTGTTCGCGCGCCGCGCCGACACTTGGCTCCTGCATTGTCAGCGTTGTTGGGTACGGAAGCGGGCAACGCAAGGCTACTCTTGAGACCGAAGGAGACAAGACTATGCGCAAAGACGCTCTCATTCAGTTGTTGATCAGTTTCTCGCTCGCCTCAGCGCTTTGGGTGAACCCTGCGGCCGATGCAACGGCGGCCGAGCCGGCCAGCAGTGCCTCGGCGACTGACCCACGCCTCGACCTGGCTTCAGCACTTCAGGCGATGGGTCCCCATCCCGCTCTGGTGGATCAGGCGAAGGTCTTTGGTCGCTTGGTCGGAACCTGGAATGTCGAATACACCGACTTTTCAAAGGACGGAAGGGTTCGCCACCGCTCAGGTGAATTGATCGTTGGATGGATTCTGGACGGGCGTGCCATGCAAGACCTATGGATCGTCGATCCGTCGTTCGGGCGTAAGGAGCGGGAGGTTTACACGACCGTGCGCTACTGCGATCTGAAGTCTGCAACGTGGCCCGCGATCTTCATTGACCCGGAGCACGCTTCAGCTGCCCGATTTACCGGCGGGGCAGTAGGAGATGATCGCATCGTGCTCGACACCCGGGATTTCGGTGACGAGGAAACCCGGTGGTCGTACAACGATATACGCCCCGATGCCTTTGGCTATCGCGAAGAGGAGTCGAGCGATGGCGGCAAGACGTGGAGATTGACGCTGGAAGGTCGCATGAAGCGGCGGGGCGCGGCTCCCTCTTCGCAGTGATCGCCCCCGCAACCGGACCTGCTGGGGAATCGACGTCGATGAAAGCATTTACCGCTGCGCCCAGATCTCACGCCGCAAGAACGGCGTATGCGCTGCTGCTGGTAGCTTCAGCCGTGAGTCCGGTTCGAGCGCAGCACGCCTCCGACAATCCCGTCGTCTCCGCCGAGGACGCGTTTGGACTTACGCTCGGGTTGGAGTCCATCGGCATGTACGGCCCGGGCCAGGTTCGGGGCTTCAGTCCCCAGTCGGCCGGCAATGTCCGGATCGACGGTCTCTACTTCGATCAGCAGGGTGCGTTATCTAATCGAGTGATCGAGGGCTCGACCATCCGGGTCGGCGTGAGCGAAATCGGCTACGCCTTTCCTGCGCCGACCGGCATCGTGGACTACAACCTGCGTCATCCCGGAGATGGCACACCCGGCGCCACGATCATTGCCAACGCCGGCCCATACGAGGCACGTGGCATCAGCATCGATGGCAGCGTGCCATTGATTGGCAAGGAACTGCTCGTGCCGATTGGGGTGAGTTCTCAAGTGAGCACGCAGACTCCCTACGCACCCTATCCTGGATACACGTCAAACGTGACGAGCACGGGCGCGACCCCCCAATGGTCACCGAATGACAACGTGAAGGTGCGCGCGCTGTTCGACTGGCAGGAAACCCGCAATGCGACGACCTTCCCGCTGTTCTTCACGGCCGGGGACTTCCTGCCTCCGCCGATCCCCCGAGGCTATCTCGGTCAGACTTGGGCGCAGGGTCGAAGCCTGACCGAGAATCTAGGCGCCCTCGTGATCGCGAAACTCAACCCGCAATGGTCGCTCGCCGCAGGGCTGTTCCACTCGAGTGCGGACAACCCTCTGAGCTTTTCGGATCTGTACACTGATATTCAGCCGAACGGGCGGTCCGAACACCTGATGGTCGGTTATCCCGATCAAAGTGCGTCTTCCACCTCCGGAGAGGTCCGAGTGAGAGGTCGCTTCGGGTCAGGCGACTGGCATCATGAGCTCACCTTCCTCAGCCGCGGCCGTGACATCCTGGCACGCTACGGCGGCGACGACGTCGTCGATGTGGGTCCGGCGCTCATCGGCGGCGGCCTCCAGGTCCCCGAACCGAACTTCACGTATTCGGCGCGCACCAACGATCGCTCGGAGCTCTGGAGCATCGGCTCGGCTTACCACGTCGACTGGCGCGCGCTCGCCGAGCTCGAGATGGGCATCCAGGAGGAAACCTATCACAAGGCGGTCAGCTCGCCAGACGGTCCGGCAGCAGACCTGACGGTCCATCCCCTGCGTGCCTACGGTAACTCAGCCCTCGCCCTCACTTCCCGCCTGACCCTGTACGCGGGCTATACCCAGGGGCTTGAGGACTCCGGAGTTGCTCCGAGCTCTGCGCAGAATCGCGGCGCCGTCCTCCCTGCATCGCTGACCTGGCAGGTGGATTCGGGGGTGCGCTATCTCCTGACTCCGCAGTTCAAGGTCATCGCGGGCGTGTATGAGCTTCAGAAGCCCTACTTCAATTTTGATACGAGCGGAATCGATCAGGAACTGGGCGTGCAGCAAGCCAAGGGCGTCGAGCTCTCGATCTCGGGGCAACACATCGCGCACTTCGATATCAACATCGGCGTTCTCGCCGCCAAGGTCAGCATCAATGGGCCGGACCTCGCTGCCGAAGGGGTGGGCCCTATTGCAGTCGGTCAGCCACGACTGCAGTACGTGGCCAACGTCAATTACACCGTTCCGTGGTGGCCGGCCGCGTCACTGGACGTGGCCGCCATGCATTTTGGAGCCCAGCCGGCCAGCGTTGATAACGTCATCTACGTACCCGCGGCCACTTGGCTGAACCTGGGCGGGCGGTACAAGTTTAACGTCCTCGGAAAGAACAGCAGCTTCCGGATACAGATCCAGAATGCTCCAAACTCCTATTCGTGGGCAACCGTCTATACACCAGGGGACTTCCAATGGCCCGGCCCGCGCACGGTTTTCGCCTACCTCACCACTGATCTTTAGGCTCGCCTGACGCTTCGTCAGAAGTCCCATCGAACCGGGTGACCGTGACATCAAGATCACGAGCGCTGTGGTAAGCGCTCTGGCGCCCATGAGTCACGAGGCAGTGATCTCGGTACTGGTGTTCCGGCAAGGTACGAAATCCGACCTCACCGTGGCCTTTTAGCGTCCAGCTCGCAGCACGGAATTCGCACGTACTCCCGAGCGGACCCGCTGAACGCCGCTTTTTAGTTCGCCTCGCGGCGCCCAACGGATTGCGAGTCCGATGACTACGACGATCCGGAGGCCTCCAGTTGCTCCCACCCTACCATCCGCGGCGTGCGCGCGGACACGGCTCACCGCACCGCAGGGAAGCCTCATCCGGTCACCGCGTTCCCGAACTCCGAGGCTCGCCTCCTAGATCCTAACATCCAGGTAATGCCCGAACCTCCCGCAATGGGGCACAGATGTCGGTCGGCGCTCTGACTACCGGTGTGCCACGTTATGATGCAGCCCACCACGGTCAACTCAGAAAACGATGTCATCTCTAAAATCGCCCCGATCGATGCTCCTGCTGCAGGGATGCACGCTGACACTTCTATTGCTGACGGCAGGCCACTCCTACGCACGGCACCATCACAAGCAGAACGCCGACTCCCAGAGCGGGCGGTTCGACTACTACCTCCTGAGCCTATCGTGGGCCCCGACGTATTGTCTGACGCATGCCGACGACGGTGCGGAGTGCTCAAACAAGGGTTACGGATTCGTTCTGCACGGACTGTGGCCGCAATACGACGGCGGCGGCTACCCCGAGAACTGCGATACCCAGTTTGAACTCACCTCGGAGGCTGCAGCCAAGGGACGGACCATCTATCCCAGCGAGCGCCTGATGTCGCACGAGTGGCATACGCACGGTACCTGCAGCGGAGTCAGCGCACTGGACTACTTCTCGACCGCGGATCGCGCCACTGCCGCGGTAAACATTCCCGCCGCATTCAATGCCCCGCGGGACGAGCAGTCCCTGACTGCTCACCAGATCATCGATCTGTTTCATCGTGCCAACCCCCGGATGCCGGGTGGTTCCCTGGCAGTGGCCTGCACCCGCGCCACCATGTCCGAGATCCGCGTTTGCCTGACCAAAGACCTGGCAGTGCGCGCCTGCGGCGAGGGGGTCCGCAACGGCTGCCCGAAGGTGCCGCTACGGTTGCCCGCGTCACGCTAAGCCTGGACGGGAAAACGAGATCTCCACCAGCGTTAAGCCCATCCAGCATCCACGCATCGGCACTAGCCGGCGCTATACCCGCCCAATTTAATCGTCACCTGCACGGTGCTCAGGCCAGCAACGAGGCCGTGCAGATGCGTGGAGGCGAGGGAACTGAGGGGTAGCTCGCGTGCAGCACGTGCTCCTCTGGCTAGACTAATCGCAGAGCCAGGAGTTGCATTATGGTAATTGGCGTCGGAAGTTCAGCGTACGGAGCGGATATCCAATTCCCGTCATGCGCTACCTCCGGGGCCTCCTCGGTCGCGTCACTGCAAGGCCGTATCCGGCAAGACCAGATCCAGCTCGACGACTGGACAACGTGCGTTTCGTCGAAGACAACGAAGGGACAGGCCGCGATTCAAAAGTTGTCTGGCGAGATAAGTGCTGCCAAGGAGCGAATTGCAAAAGTCCTGCAGGGTCAGTCCCGGCCACTCGCACCGGCTTCTGCGACGTCAGTGCCTCACGCGCAGAGCGCAGGTTCGGTGTCTCCTCGCGCATCGACGAGCCAGAGTCATCCGGGTCTCGTGGATGTCTGGGCCTGAGCCCAAGCCACCGACACGACTTCACCGCTAACTGATTACAACCCGCATTCCGACAACGAAACGCCGTGAAGCAACGGCGTCAAGATCACTTACGGCGCGGAACTTTAGATGAAGGCCGCGGCCGACTTGGAAAGCCCGAAGATCAATCAAATCCCTCGCCTAGCGAGGTTCAAGTTTGCGGCTGACCGCGACCCGACGTTGCGTGACGTTTCTGTCACGACGCAACGGTTGAATCCATTCCATGCCCTTTCGACTTGGCGCAGATTTATCGCGACCAGCACCAGCTCGCATCAGAGACATGGCATCGATTCAACGGCTCGTGAGCCCTCTGACGGGTCGGGTTTCTACATCATCCGCAGAACACGTGCGCGCGCTCCCGTATTCTCGCATTCCGGCCGCAGCTGACATGCTGGGCGTGCTTCGTCGCCTCCGGGGCACATGAGCAGCTCCAAACACCGCTTCCTCGCAGCGCTGGCACACAAGCGTGGTCAAGGCTGTGTCGTGTCAAGCTCGGCGAGCATGTCGATTTCGACGCAAGCGCCAAATGGCAGATGTGCCACACTGACGGCGCTGCGCGAATGGATGCCCCGTTCGCCGAACACTTGCACGAGGAGTTCAGACGCCCCATCCGCAACCCGCTGAGGTTCCGTGAAGTGCGGTGCGCCGTTAACCATGACAAAGAGCTTTACGATTCTTTGCACGCAGTCGAGATCGCCAACGGCGGCTTTCAGCACGGCCAACAATTCAATTGCCACGTGGCGCGCGGCGAGCTTGCCTTGATCCAAACTAATCTCGCTGCCCACTTTTCCGCACAGGAGCTTACCGCCCTCCTTGCCAAGGCGACCGGAGAGATGAATTTGGTCACCGGAACGAATGAACGGCGCGAACGCCGGCACATATCCATCGACAACTGGCGGCATGACGTCGGGTAGAGCAATGTTGAGAGACTTCAAGCGCTCGTCAATGGGCGACATGTCTTGCTTGCTTCCACGCCTTCGCCATGACGACAAGGAGGCGATCTATGTCGTGCGTCGAATTGAGGAGATGTGGAGCTACTCGAATTTTGCCCTCACGCAGGGCAACTACGAACCGCTCGTCTCGCAGCGTTTGATATAGAGATTCCGTATCGCCGCGGCTGCCGACTTCGATGCAACCAAATGCACCGCGCTGCGAGGCCTGCCGCGGACTTGCCGGTCGATAGCCCGCCGGGAGTCGTTCGAAGAAATAGTCAATCAGGGCTTGATTGTGATTACGGATCAGCGCCGGACTCGCATCCAGCACAAACTTCGCAGACGCTTCCATGACGCTGAGGTTGAAGTTGTATATTGACGCCGTCTCGGCCGAGTCCCAACGGCTCAGCGTTAGCGCAGGTTCCGGATCCACATAGTTGAGGCGCGCGAAGTTTTCCACTCCCTGGGACAGCCAGTTGTAGGGTCCTGGTCGTAGCGAATCCAAGTTTTCCCTTCTCATCCACAGGAAGCCTGTCCCCCAGGGACTAAGCAAATATTTGTAGCCCGCGCAGACGATAAAATCTGCGCCCAGACTGCGCACGTTCATGGGTATGGCGCCGCAGGATTGGCTCACGTCCAGAACCAACAAGGTCCCGTTCCTCTTGCATGCCTCGGCAAGCGAGGAGACGTCGAGCATCGATCCGTCGTCGAATCGCACGTGACTCACCGAAATGACCCGGGTGCTCGGCCTCATTGCTGCGACCAGGTCATCCGACTGTATGAACGGACCTTGTGGGACTGCGATCTGCACCTTAACGCCTTCGCGCGCTTCCATCGGCTTCCACGTTGCGTAGTGCACCGGAAACTCACCGCGTGCGATGATGACCTCATCACCCGCAGACCACTTGAGTGCGTAGGCTATAGCCGCGAGGCCCGCTCCCGCTCCGGTCGTCAGAGCGATTTCATCCGGGCTCGCCCCAATCAAGGTCGCCAACGTCTGACGCAAACTCGCGGCAAGGAAGAAGAAGGATCGGTCATCGACGACGTGCGGCTGTATTTTCGCCGCAACGGATCGCTGTACGGCGTTGAGTGCCACGCGGGGGATTGCCGCGTGGGCCGCAAAGTTCAGGTACGTAACGTCCTCGATTGGAAACCATTCATTCTTCCAGTCGATCGACTGCTTTAGGGTCATATCCGGTCGCCGACCCCGCACAACCGCTGCTGAGAGAGTCCCCGGGAGGCAGCCATCCTCATTACTCAGGTTTGCGGAACTTCAGGATGAACTGGTCGGTGTGTCCGCGAATCGTCGGATCGAACACTTTGGCAGTGCGGGGGTCCGCCGGATTGGCGAGAATCGAGCTCTCGGCGTCGAACTTGAAGCCCGCGGCTTCGACCTCTCGGCGCACGGTCGAGGACTCGATGCGATGCAAGGTCTCGGTAACATTTGCGGGAGCGCCCGGAGCGGCTGAATGATCGAGAATTACGTATACGCCACCGGGCTTGAGCGCACTGTAGACGGCCTTGTTAAACGCGGCTGTGTCGACCGGCCCCATGAACTCGTCGTGTAGGTCGTGGTAGTTTCGGGAAATCCAGAACAGATCGAGCTTCTCGGGGAATTTTAGTCCGTCGAGCGCCGCGGCGGTCGTCACCGTTACATTTGGATGTGTGACGGCATAGCCCTGTAGCTCCGCGACTGCCTTAACGAAATGCTCGAACTTGAAGAAGGCGGTGGGCTCCACCGCGTACACGTGACCCGTGGAGCCGACAACGCTAGCGAAGAGACGGGTGAAATAGCCTGCGTCGGCGACATAGTCGGCAACCTTGTCCCCCGATTTAATGCCGGCGAACACTAAAGTCTGCGCCGGCTTTCGGTCAGCATCCCGCGTGGTGTCAGAGTCCGGGCGCGACGGATCGGCGACCGCCATCGTGGCGGCGGTGGAATTACTTGCGTTCTCCAAGGCATTCGCCCCGGAAACAAGCGCGACGACTGCGACCAAGCCAGCCATAATCTTCATTGCGATTTTCCTATTGTGAATATTCCGGTCATCGTCCTCGGCCCTCAAGCGCAAACGGTGGCACATCTATCTCTCCGCTTGCGATGAAGGTTGTTGCGCCGCCAACGCTGACCGAGGTCACGACGCTTCCGCTCTTACGCGCCTCCGCTTCGATTTCGCTTCGGCGCCCCATCGAGACGCCTTGCTGGATCGAAAGGCGATAGGACATCCCGGCAAAATCGGGCCTCGATGCCATTGCCCCGACGAGGGCGGCACAAGCGCTGCCTGTCGCGGGATCTTCTTCGACGCCCAGCGCGGGTGCCCACATGCGAGCATAGAGCTTGCCGCCATCCCGTAGATCTCCTGCGAAGAAGAAGACGTGGGGGCTCCACGCGCGCGCGAGCGTTGCCGCCCAGGCAGCCCGCTCGATTGCGGCCCGATCGACGACCTCGTTCGAGCTCAGTTGCGCGAAACAGAATGGAACACCGACGCCCGCGAAAAAGACTTTGCTCACCTCGGCGGGCTCGATGGACAGGATGGCGGCGAGATCAGTCGGAGAAGGTGCGCCGGTCGGTGTCTCGATCTTCCCCGATAACGTCAACGTGCCGTGGAACCCACCGTTTCGCTGAGCGACGTCGACCGTCACGGGACCGACGTTCTCCTCCAGAATGAGGCGGATTGGATCACTAAGCCGTTCGTGCTGTTTCATCACAAGCGCACAGGCTGTGCCAATCGTGGGATGCCCCGCGAAGTCGAGCTCCGCCCGAGGTGTGAAGATGCGCACCCGACACGTGTTCGCAGGATCGTTCTTCGGCAGGACGAAGGTGGTTTCGCCGAAATTGAATTCGCGAGCGATCTTCTGCATGCCCTCGGTCGAAATGCCAGCCGCTTCATGCAGAACCGCGAGTTGATTGCCGCCGAACGGTGTCGAACTGAAAACATCAACGATGTGAAACGTGTACTTCATGAGATCAACCTCCGTGCTTCGCCTCAAGCCTTGACGACGAGGTCGATCTCAACGCAGGCCCCAAGCGGCAGCGCGGCCACCGCGATCGTCGTGCGGGCGGGAAAGGGCTGACTGAAATACTTTGCGTAGATGCCATTCATCGCGACGAAGTCACTCATGCTCGTGAGATACACTCCCGCGCGCGCAACGTGATCGAAACTCCTGCCGGCCGCCTTGAGAACCGCCGAGAGATTCCGAAAGACGCGCTCTGTCTCGGCCACAATGCCCCCCTCTACCACCTTGCCAGTGGCCGGGTCTTGGCCGAC